>Ga0194120_10004744_pt1 | contig 20625 bp, 12 predicted proteins | sample TA2MahCa65mmetaG_FD_148642 | JGI IMG/M metagenome (GOLD analysis project Ga0194120, IMG submission 148642) | Freshwater microbial communities from Lake Tanganyika, Tanzania - TA2015019 Mahale Deep Cast 65m | ecosystem: Environmental > Aquatic > Freshwater > Lake | place: Tanzania: Lake... | reverse complement strand
TCACTCGGTTCCGCCGTTCAAAAATCATGGCGCCGAACGGCGCCGTGGTACGCACCCCCCTCGGATACCCAATCCACCTCAGCCGTCCAAACCGATGAAATCCCGGTCAATTCAGCCGGTGTTCCCAGAACGCTACGAACGGGGCAGCGTGCTCCTGAGCAGCAACCTGCCGTTTTCGAAATGGGACCAGATCTTCAAGGATCCCATGACCACGGCCGCGGCCACCGACCGCCTGATCCATCACTCGGTGATCATCGAGTTGAACATCCCCAGCTTCCGCCTGGAACAGGCCGAAGGCCGCCGCAAACGCCCCACCCCCTCCGACGACTCACCGCCGCCGTCGGAGGGCTGTTCCGATTGACCATCCACCCCGCAAATCTAATTGTCGCTAAAGTGCAAAACTAATTGACGCCGAACACCCGTCGTTTGTCGTTACGCCGAGGCGCGTTTTGTCCTGAATTGTAAGTCGCACTTGTGCATTGCCTTATGGCTTTGCGCCGCTTGCATCTGTCGTAACCGCCCTCGACGTAACTTGTTATTTTACAGGAATCCTTGGTTCCGCGAAATCGCGCCGAAGTGGCAAGGGCAACGGAGAAGCGAACCTTATGAGACGGCGACAAGCGACCGCAAATGATGAGGTTCCCGGCCGTCGACAGCGGCGGCAACCATTCGAGACCACTGAAATCCGGTGCGATTGCTGCGGCCGTTCGGTTATGACCGAGGCCGAACTTGGAGTCGCCATTTGCCAGAACGGCGAGGACCGTCGGATTTGGATCTGCCCGGCGTGCGGCGCTCCGACAATTTCCTTTTCCGTGGAACAGACCATTACCTGAAGAATCAGCCATGAACATTCTCGAAAAACTGCGAAACCAGTTTCGGCCAGCGGTGACCAACCTATTTGCTTCGCCAGATGTGATGTTGGACATAGTGTGCCCAGCTCAAGACCCGAAGTTCGGCGACTACCAGGCCAACTTCGCGATGCCACTTGCCAAAAAACTCGGCACCAATCCGGTAATCCTAGCCGGGCAGATCGTTCAACTCATCGACTTCGGCGACGCTTGCCACGAGCCTGTCATCGCTGGTCCCGGATTCATCAACTTGAAGCTCAAAAACGAATAGATCGAGCGACAACTCAAGATGGCATTCAACGACGACAGGCTGGGCGTCGTCCAGGTCCAACGGCCGAAGACTTACGTCGTTGACTATTCATCGCCGAATGTGGCAAAGCCCATGCACGTGGGCCACATTCGGTCAACGGTGATTGGCGATGCAATTTGCCGGTTGCTGCGGTTTGTCGGACACCGAGTCATTGGCGACAACCACCTCGGTGATTGGGGCACACAATTCGGCATGGTTATTTACGGTTTCAAACACTTCCTCGACCAGGCGGAGTATGCGCAAAACCCCGTCGGCGAGTTGGGGCGACTTTACAAGCAGGTCAATCGACTCGTGGAATACGCTGACAACAAGGACAAACGCCAAGCGGAGTTTCAGGCGAAGGTGGTTCAGTGTCAGGCGGACTTGGCCGACGGCCAGTCAGTTGTGGGCAACGCGGCGGACCGGAAGCTGGGGAAGTCCATGCAGCGACTTGAACAGCAACTGACCAATGCGATCGATCAACTCGAAACGGTCGCCAAGAGCATACGCCAGGTTGAGGCCGATCCAGCGCTGTCGGGTTTGGCCCGAAGCCACCCGAATATTCGTCAGGCCGTGCTGGCAGAAACGGCCAAGCTGCACGCCGGCGACGAAGAAAATCTCCGTCTCTGGACTGAGTTCATGCATGTGTGCCGAGAAGATCTGCAACGCATTTATGGCCGCTTAAACATCCGTTTCGACTATGAGTACGGTGAGAGTTTTTACCACGATCGGTTGGCCGCGGTGGTCGACAGGCTTGTCGAAGAAGGGTTGGCCGTTGAGAGCGACGGAGCCGTCTGCATCTTCGTGGATGGGTTCGAGACGCCACTGTTAATCCGAAAGAAAGACGGGGCCTTTCTTTACGCGACATCGGACCTCGCGGCTATTGACTACCGACTGACCACCTGGCAAGCCGACGGGATTCTTTATGTAGTTGACCATCGTCAGAGCGACCATTTTGAGAAGCTGTTTGCCGCTGCCCGAATGCGAGGCTGTACGGGGGTACAACTCCACCACGTTGGCTTCGGCACAGTGACTGACGAGCACGGAAAACCATATAAGACGCGGTCAGGGGACACCGTTGGTTTGGAAGGTCTACTCGACGAAGCCGTTGGCCGCGCCTACGCCGTCGTCTGCAGCAACGACGACGCGAAACCATCCGGGCGCGAACTAACGGACGAGCAACGCGAACAAATCGCGGATGTCATCGGTCACGCCGCGATCAAGTACGCTGATCTGTCACACAACCGGACAAGCGACTACGTCTTCAATATTGACAAAATGGTCGCCATGCAAGGAAACACGGCGACCTACATGCAGTATTCGTATGCAAGGTCGCAGAGCATTCTCGCGAAAGCAAACGTCGATATTTGCGATCTGCGGAAGAGCGGCAAGATTACGATCACCAATTCGCATGAACGCGAGCTCGCGTTAGAGTTGCTGCGTTTCGAAGAGGCGCTATATGAAACGGCCTTGGACTATCGGCCAAATCGGTTGACCGAGTACATGTTCGGCCTTGCATCGAAATTTGCCAAGTTCTACGAGCAGTGTCCAGTCCTGAAGGCCGAGCACCAAGGTGTTGGTGAAAGCCGGCTGTTGCTTTGCGACCTGACCGGTCGCACGATCAAGCAGGGGCTCGCGATTTTGGGAATTGGTGTCGTTGAGAGAATGTAGGCGGCTGAGTTCTTAAGGCAATGTTGGTGTCCGGAGCGAACAGATGGCGCGTTCATTGATCGAGTGGACCGGTTTCGTTTGGAATTTCATCTTGGGTTGCACGAAGTGCAGTCCCGGTTGCGAACGTTGTTATGCAATCAATGAGGTCGGGCGTGAGCGGTGCGAAGCGCACAAGGGGTTGGCGGTGCTTCAGCCAGTCCCGAACTGGACTGGTCTGATACGGTTCCGTCCTGAGTCGCTCAGCCAGCCGCTGAATCGAACGATCCCAAGCAAGTGGTTTGTCAACAGCTTGAGCGACTTCTTCCATGAAGCCGTACCGCTCGACTGGCAGCGGGCTGGCTTGGAAGTCATGCGACTGGCGGACTGGCATGTTTTTCAAATCCTGACGAAGCGAGAAAAGCAGCTTCGAAACCTCCTCAACGGCGATCTGCGAGGCTACGCGGGGCTGCCCAACGTTATGTGGGGCGTCAGTGTCGAGGACTGCAAGCACGGCCTACCCAGAATCGATGCCCTGCGCGAGTCTCCGGCTCGCATCAAGTGGCTAAGCATTGAACCGCTCCTGGAGAACCTCGGGCCGATCGACCTTGACGGGATCGACTGGGTCGTGGTCGGCGGCGAATCCGGTGCGAATGCTCGCCCTGTGAAAGTAGATTGGGTGGTTTCGATCAAAGACCAATGCGAAGCTTTTGGCGTCCCGTTCTTCTTCAAGCAGTGGGGCAATTGGGCGCCGGCCGAAGGCACTTGCAGCGGTCGAATGCATGTTTGGCAGGACGGCAGCTTGTCCGAGCGCAAGTCCAAGAAGGAAGCGGGACGGACACTTCAGGGCGAAGAATTCGACTCGTCTTTGGAACTCGAGAACATGCCAAATAGCCCGCCCGCTGCGGTCCGAAGAGGCCTTCAGCGTCGCGCCGCTGAAATGGGTGCCGGAATCCGCCACGTCGAAGTTCTGTCGCGTCCCAGTCGAGCACGCGAGGTGAAGGTTAAGTGACCGGGGGGCCAAGTTCGCCACCAAACCACGGCGACTCTGCGTAAACCCAATCGGGTCGCCAAAACGAGAGCGAGAGAGTTTCTCCCTATCCTCTCCGGGGTGCGGGCGGGAAAGGGGGTTTCCGGCACCTACCCCGAAGTCTCGGTTGCAAACCGAGAGCGCACGACCAAGCGGGCACAGGCGACGAAAAGGCTTTGTGGGGTTGGAGATAACGACAACGGCCGAGAACTCTCGCTCTCGGCCGTCTTTGTAAACCTACGGATCGCGTTATTTCGCGCAAATCGGTGAAGCTCCCCGAAAGGAACCCTCTTCGTAACAATACTCTCTTTTTCTCTCGACGTAACGCGTTCACTGGAAACAACTTACTGAGTTCGATACCCATTCGGTCCCCCTCAAAACGAAAGGAACCGGCATCGAACTGCGTACAGCGAGGTTAACGCGGACGCAGTGATTCTGTCCACGGACCGGGTCATCTGTCGGGGGGTATCGAACTTTCCACAGGCGAGTTAACAACCTGCGCGGGCCACAGGGTTTGATAGGTTCAGATTCTGTTCGGCAACACCCCTCGCCGCAGCCATCCATCGTCTTGTTCATAACCAAACACGACGACAGCATCTGCCTGGGCTACGAAGCACACCGACTACCACATCATGCATGGTCCGTTGCGGCGGGGCATCACCCAGGAACTTGCCGACGCGTGCCACGAGGCTGGCATCGGATTCTGCCCCTAGGAAACGATGGTTGGTTGTTGACCGGGCCAGGTGTGTCGGTAAGACTAGTCGCACCGTGGAACTGCAGCGCGGCGAAGGAGTAACCAAAATGTGCAAAGCGTCAACGTTGTCCCTGCTGGTGGTGCTGAGCCTGGTCCGTGCCTTGCCGGCCGACGTGTTCGATATGCCGGCGGGGCTGACGAGTCTGGAGACGGTGGTGGTGGGCGATCCGGGCAATCCGCCGGATGACACGGGCTTCGGCGCGGTGGCGTATCCCTACAGAATCGGCAAGTACGAGGTGACCATCGCCCAGTATGTCGAGTTCCTGAATGCCAAGGGCAAAACCGAACCAGACGGATCGCTCTGGAAGAACGACATGGCTGAGGAATTTGCCATTCAGTTGGGTTGTGAGATTCGCCGCGAGGGAGAGCACGGTAGTTACGTGTATACCGTTGGCCCTGGGTCTGCCAATCGGCCGGTCAACAATGTGACCTTCTGGGATGCCTGCCGCTTCTGCAATTGGTTGCACAACGGTCAGGGGGACGGTGACACTGAAGACGGTGCGTACACTCTAAGTCGCGAATTGCGGCTGGATGCCCGCAAGGTGAAGCGAAATCCCGGCGCGAAATGGTTCCTTCCCAATGAGGATGAGTGGTACAAGGCTGCGTACTACGATCCGAACAAGCCGGGCGGTCCGGGTTACTGGGACTATCCCACGCGCAGTGACGCCAAACCCGGCCGGGAGTTCACCAGCGCCAACGCGGCCAATTTCTACGATGGCGGCTACCTGGACCCAAACCGGTATTTTACCGACGTGGGCGCTTTCGCCCAGGCTCGGAGCGCCTGCGGGACATTGGATCAAGCGGGGAACATTTACGAAATGACGGAGGGTCTGGTGGGGCCCTTCCTGCGCTGCCTGTGGGGCGGTTCGTATGGCTCTGCCGATGGCGGGCTGAACCGCCGCGCCCCCAATGAAAACTTTTTTTCGGCCATCTGGCTTGCCTCGGTGGGATTTCGGGTGGCCGGCGCTGTTCCCGGCACGCCTGCCGAGACGATATCTCCCAGGGACTCCATCCCGCCCGCAGAGCCGACGACGAGCTCGTTTCCCCGCCGCCCGTGGCGCGATCCCGAAACGGGCCAACCCTTCTTCCCCATGGGTTGGTTTTCCGGTGACGCTCCAGGGCCGTTTGAGAATACACTCAGCGACCTGGATGAAATGGCCTCCGAAGGTCTTGTCAACGCCGTCATCTGGTATTCCGCGGGCGATGTGGATGACGATGCGATGCTCCGGAGGAACCTGGACCGGGCGCAGCGATATCTGGATCACGCCCACAAGCGTGGGATCAAAGTGTTGGTGCATCTTGGCGGCTGGCACGGGGCCTTTCTCCGCGACGATGCCCTGGAGATCGCCCGCCAGCGTCAGTGGGTCGAGGCGGTCCGCACCCACCCGGCGCTGTTGGGCTATCAGCTTTTCGATGAGCCGGAGTACGCGGCGCGAGGGGGGCTGGAAGTCGAGGCCCAACAGGAGTTGGCGGCATTGGTGGAGGCGTTCCGTAAACAGCGTGCGGCCATTCGCCAATGGGATCCTAATCCGCACCGCACGGTGCAGGTGGTCTTCAACCTGGTCCCCTTATCGAGTTGGAAGGCGTATCTTCCCGTGATGGATTCCTTTCAGATCGACCGCTACCCGTGCGGCGCCAGCATGCCCTACTTCGGACAACAGGGGGACTGGGGCCTGTTGATCATGGCGTGGTCGATGGCCCACGGCGCGGCGGCGCTGGACGAGTTCCCACACCTGCGCAATCCCGCGCCCTGTATGCAGGGCGTAGGATTAAGCCACCGGGAAGGGCAGATCCTGGGACTCTGGCGGGATCCGCTGTATGAGGAGACACGCTATCTGGCCTACTCCTCGCTCACAGCCGGGAGCTGGGGCGTATTCCACTGGATTCGCAACTTCGTCACACAACCCAATTCCACCGTCCTGCTGCGTCAGGTCGGCCGGCTGCACGGGGAGTTGCGGCAGCTCTTGCCGGCTCTTGAACAGAGTTATGAGAATCCAACGATCACGGTGTCCCACAACCATGAGGGCATTACGCGTGACTTCCTGACCGACTGCATCTCTGATATCAGCACCTTGGCACTGGAGGACGAGCAGAACTACTATCTGATCGTCGCCGACAACAGCGGAGTCTTCGAGGATGTCTCGCTGCGCATGAAACTGCCCAAGATCAAGGACACCCAGACGCGCGACGCGCAGGTCCTGAACGAGGATTGGAGTCGGGAGATCAAATACGATGAGGCGACCGGCCAGTGGGTGATCGACACACACACGATGGTCTTCGGGGACGTGAACATCTGGGCGATCCCGAAAGCAGCGCCGTGATGGAGGCAAGAGGAGAAGCTGATGAACAGAGCAACATCGTTGTCACTGCCGACGATGCTGGTCGTGCTGAGCTTGGTCCGCGCCGTGTCGGCTGACGTGTTCCACGTGCCGCCGCGTCTGACGAGTCTAAAGACGGTCGTGGTGGGCGATCTGGATAATCCGCCGGATGACACGGGTCACGGGGCGTGGTGAAATGAACGAGAGTCTGCTGTAGTGGTTGTGTTCAGGAACGCAATGTCTTTCTCAGATTTCGAGGTTCCTTGTGAATTGGGCGATGAAATCGCTGCGAAACAAATTAGTACAAACGATGTGGATCGCGCTGCTGGCGGTCTGGAGTACGGCTCCCGTTGCCGCGCAGGAACCCACCGAGGCGGAAGTCGCCGCCTACGTGCAGTCCTTTGATGGCTACTGCCAGAGCGTTGAGGATGTCCTGGATACCGGGGCTCACGCCGTTGTTCACGACGATCCAACGAGGGAAAGCCTCGTGATTCAGTGGGGACGGGAACAAGGCCTTCCGGGCCTGGAGGGAAATATCCCACTGAGCAGACGACGCGAGGCACTGGAACTGGTGTATCGGGAGATCAGGCGGCGATATCTGCCGGAAGCGACGCTCGCGGAAGATGCCCCGGACGCCGGGGTGAATGTGATCGTGGGTGAGCCTCGGGTGGTGATGTGGGCACCGGAGGGAAAGACGGCAGATATTGCCGGTGAGAAATATCGATTGCGACACCTTGGCGGATCCATTGCTGCTGAAGGCCGGTGGGGACAGTACATGTTTCCGCGGATTTCGCGGATTCGTGGTGGCATGTTGGTGCTGCAGGTGTACGTCGGCGGCGACAGTCCCGGGGGCCGCAAGTATCTGTACTATGTATCCGATGACCAGGGCCAAAGCTGGCGGCATTTCACGGTGTACAACGAGACGGAGGAGCGACCGGCGTCTGAGATTGCCATGCGGTTGTCGGACGGGGAAGAGCTGCGGGGGCCGCTGGATCGAGACTATCAGTCGATCGATGTCTCGGGGCTGAATCTGCCCAGTTACGGCGGCATGTATCGATTGGGTGATCTGCCCAAAGAGCAGCAGGACATCCCGATTTATACTCGTAAACCGGGTCAGACCGAGTGGACTCGTGAGCTGGCCTGCTGGGATCCGGACATGCTGGTGGAGGGAAAGCTGCCGTCGCCCATTCAGACGTCTGAGGCGCATGCTGTGCAACTACGGGACGGTTCGATTGTGACGGCCGTCTGGCGTCAGGCGGTGATGAGCGATATTCGGCCGGACGGGACGCTGAACAAGGAGGGCGAGAACCATCAGATCTGGCGGAGTTACGACCGTGGGCGGACGTGGAAGGTGGCCGGCACGATTCCTCGCCTGCGCTGGTGGACCGACTACCCGCATCCGCCAGCAGACGCGACCGTGCGTGCCCACTTGCTTGCTTTTCCCAATGGCAAATGGGTAGCCGCCTATCGTACTCAAGGACTCCACTATTCTCCTGGTGGCCCGCTGGTTATCAGTTCGACCGATGATGAAGGGAAAACGTGGTCGAAACCCAGGGCAATTCGGGTACCCGGCTGCAATCCGCTCGGGTTAGTGTTGGACAATGGCATCGCCGTGCTGTCGTACCAGCGGCCAGGAGTGTTCCTCACTTTCTGCGGCGATGGCGAAGGCGAACTCTGGGGCAACGACGTGACGTTGGTCAAGGCGTGGCGGCACCAGCGCAATGAGAACTCCTGCTGCAACGGGAGTTTTGTGGTGACCGGGCCGGATCGGTTCGTCTACGCCTATACCAAGTGGGACGTACCCGGCCCCTGGGGCCAGCCCCGGCAAGCGGTGATCGCCCAAGAGTTCGTTGTGTCGAAGAAATGAATCGCGTCAGGTGGCACTTCCGACCGCGCCATACTGGACCGGGCGGAGAAGCACGAAGCTCGAAATGCCCAAGCACGCAGGAAGTCCGAAGCACGAATCACGAATCGTGTTGACTGACACCTGACACCTGACGACCAATTCCGACGACGGGGACCCTGAGGAGTAACCCATGAAGAAAGCGGCAACGTTGTCCCTTCCGGCGATACTGGTCGTGCTGAGCCTGGTCCGTGCCTTGCCGGCAGACGTGTTCCACATGCCGGCGGGGCTGACGAGTCTGGAGACGGTGGTGGTGGGCGATCCGGGCAATCCGCCGGACGACACGGGGTTCGGGGCGGTGGCGTATCCTTACAAGATCGGCAAGTACGAGGTGACGGCGGCCCAGTACGTCGAGTTTCTCAACGCCAAGGCCAAGTCGGATCCGGACGGCAATCTCTGGAACAACGACATGGACCGGGTGCTCTCGAGTGCCTTGGGCTGCGATATTCGGCGGGAGGGAGACGCGGGGAGTTACCTCTATCGCGTCGCCCCGGAACTCGCGAATCGACCGGTGAACTTTGTGAGCTTCTGGGAGGCCTGCCGTTTCTGCAACTGGTTGCACAACGGCCAGGGCGACGGCGACACGGAAGATGGCGCGTATACCCTCAAGAGCTACCGGGGCAGGGACGGCCGCAAGGTCCAGCGGAATCCGGGGGCCCGGTGGTTCATTCTCAGCGAGGACGAGTGGTACAAGGCCGCTTACTACGACCCGCACAAGCCGGGAGGGCCGGGCTATTGGGACTATCCGACGCGGAGCGATACCAAACCGAACCGGGACTTCGCCGGCGCCAACGCGGCCAACTACTACGACGGCGGCCTGCTGGACCCGGCTCACCCGTTCACCGAGGCGGGCGCCTTCGCGCATTCTCCGGGCCCCTACGGGACGTTCGATCAGGCGGGCAACGTCTTTGAGTGGACCGATAGCACGCCGACAGGGTTGGTGCCGCCGTTTTTGCGGTGTTTCTGGGGCGGTTCGGCTGATTCGGCCGATGGCGGCCGCAACGTCCGCGCGCCGAACCTGCACCTGCATTCCAACTCGGATGCGGCCTTTGTGGGATTTCGGGTGGCCGGCGCCGCCCCCGGAACACTCGCCGAAACGGGGTCTCCCAGGGACTCCACCCCGCCCCGAGAGCCGACAGAGATCTCGTTGCCCCCTCGCCCGCGGCGCGGTCCCGAGACCAACCGCATGAGCGGACACGCCTTCATTCTGACCCAGGACAGCAGAGATATCTGCTATATGGCCCCGCCCGGCCAAGCCCAGGATTGGATCCGTAGCTGGTATCGCCGGGCCTTCGCCGCGGGCGTTACGGTCTTTGTGGCCGACGTGGCGACGCCGGACATCGTGGTGACACGAGATACTCCGAGCGGTGAGATCATCGGTGGACGGGCGGACGTGGGTCAGGAAGAGGAGAAGCTTGAGACACGATATCGCACCATCAAGGAATTGATGCGGCAGGATACGGATGTCCTGCATCTTCTGAGCGCGGAAGGGCGGCAAGCCCGGGCGTTGGTCTTGGCCGGCATGCGCATGAACGACGCGCACCATGGGCCTCTCTGGCAGCCCCGGTGGGAGAATCTGCTTTTTCCGGAGTTCGCCCTGGAAAACCCACACTGGTGCAACACCCACTGGGACGGTAAGCGGGACGTGACGCTCAATTACGCGGTTCCCGAGGTTCAGGCCCACCGCCTCGAGATCCTGCGGGAGCTGGTTACGAACTACGACATCGACGGCGTGGAACTCGACTGGATGCGCCATTGCCGGTACTTCCCGGCGGGCCGGCAGAGGGAGCACCTGGAGGATTTGACCCATTTCGTCGGCCACGTGCGGGCGATGCTGGACGAAGTGGCTCAAACGAAGGGCGTCGCACGGATGATCCTAGGCCACCGGGTGCCGGTGACGCTGGAGGAGAGCCTCGACATCGGGCTGGATGTGGAAATCTGGGCTGAGCAGGGGTATGCGGATTACCTGGCGCCGATGGACTTTCAACATGTCGACCCGAATGTGCGGACCGACGAATTTGTGCAGGCCGTGCAGGGCACCCTTTGTCGCATTTATCCCAGCTTCGGCAACACGCCCTACAGCAGCGGGAGCGCGTACGGGGATCAGCAAGGTACTCCCGACCGCCCGCGAAGAAGATCGAGGATGAGCACCCATGAGCAATTCCGGGCCGTGGCGGCAAACTGGTTCGCCTGGGGCGCCGACGGAGGTGCGTTCTACAACATCATCGCCTGGCCGCCGGAGCGCCAGGAGTTTGCCGCCGAGGTCATCTCGATCATGTCGGATCCTCGGAAAGCACTGGCGGGACCGAGGCACTATCTGTTCGTGCCCACCTGGAAGGACCACGCGGGAGGTGTCGCGCCGACCGGTCGACATAACGCGCAAAGCCTGGCCTTCACCGCTCAGGACGTGGGCGTGCGGCAGGTCTTCGCGTTCCGCATGGCGGACGGCAAGAACGGGGAGAAACTCCAGGGTTGGCTGAGACTGCGCGTTTACGACGCCATCCCGGACGACGAATTCTCCATCGACTTGAACGGAAGGCCGATTCCCCTCGAGAAGTTCAGTATCATGCATCTTCCCGAGGGAGAGTTATCGGCCCGCACCACGAGGCCGTTCGGCGTCCCGGAGGACGGGACCTTCGATTGGCCCCCGAACCTGCGGTTCGAAATCTCGCTGGAAGACTGCCCACCCTTCCGAGGAGACAACGAACTCGGCGTGACCCTCGTAAAAAAGGGTCCCGCCCACGCGACCACACTGGTCATGGAGGCGGTCGAGGTGATGGTTCGATGACGATGCCTGGCAGGTCAATGTTCCCGTGCAAGTTCAGCGGTATCCATCCGAAATGATGGCATGTCGCGGCATTTCTGTTCGCTCGACCGAGGAGGATGGTGTGAGTCGTCAGCATTGCGAGAAACCGGGCCCGGTGTGTCGGCAAGACTAGTCGCACCGTGGAAAAGAAAACGCGGCGAAGGAGTAACGAAAATGAAGAAAACGGCAACGTTGTCCCTGCCTGCGATGCTGGTGGTGCTGAGCCTGGTCCGTCCCTTGCCGGCCGACGTGTTCCACATGCCGGCGGGCCTGACGAGTCTGGAGACGGTGGTGGTGGGCGATCCTGGCAATCCGCCGGATGACACGCGCTTCGGCGCGGTGGCTTATCGCTACCAGATCGGCAAGTACGAGGTGACGGCCGCGCAGTACGTGGAATTCCTCAATGCCAAGGCCAAGTCGGATCTGGATGGGAACCTCTGGAACAACGACATGGACCGAGCGATCTCGGGCGCCTTGGGGTGCGAGATCCGCCGCCGGGGCGAGAAGGGGAGTTATGCCCACAGCGTCACCCCGGAGTTCGCTAATCGGCCGGTGAGTCACGTGAGTCTCTGGGATGCCTGCCGTTTCTGCAACTGGCTGCACAACGGCCAAGGAGACGGCGACACCGAAGACGGCGCCTATACCTTGAAGGGTTACCGGGGCACGGATGGCCGCAAGGTCCAGCGGAATCCGGGAGCCCGGTGGTTCATTCCCAACGAAGACGAATGGTACAAGGCGGCTTATTACGATCCGCACAGGTCGGGAGGGCCGGGCTATTGGAACTATCCCACGCGGAGCGATGCCAGACCTGACCGGGACTTTGCGGGCTCCAACGCAGCCAATTACCACGATGGAGGTCTGCTGGACACCGAGTATCATCGGACCGAGGTCGGGGCGTTTTCGCGCGCCCCCAGCGCGTACGGGACGTTCGACCAGGCGGGTAATGTGTACGAGTGGACCGAGGGGTTGATCCCGCCGTTTCTGCGGTGTCTGTGGGGTGGTTCGGCGGACTGCGCGGATGGCGGTCTGAACGTCCGCGCCCCCAACGACCAGATCCACTCCAACACCGATCATCCCTTTGTCGGGTTTCGCGTGGCCGGGGCTTTGCCAGACACCTCGGTCGCAACCGGGCCGCTGGCGGACTCCGCTCAGGGAACAGAATCAGCCACGGTGCGGTTTCCCCGCCGCCCCTGGCGCGATCCCGATACCGGCCGACCGTTCTTTCCCTTGGGCTGGTTCACGTGGGACAGTGACGAAGCTGATTTGGATGCGATGGCCGCCGAGGGGGTGAACGCGGTGGTGTTCGTCTCCTCGCCCACCAATGTCGACGATGATGCGCAGCTCGCAACGAGCGTTCACCGCATGAAGCAGTATCTGGACCATGCCCACCAGGTTGGCATCAAGGTGCTGCCGCAGGTGGGCGGCTGGTATGGCGCGTTCATGCGCCAGGACGCCGCCGAGATCGCGCGCCAGCGTCAGTGGGTCGAGGCGGTTCGCACCCACCCGGCGCTGCTCGGCTATCAGCTCTACGATGAGCCGGAGTACATGGCGGGGGGCGGGCTGGGTGTGAAGCCCCAAGAAGAACTGGCGGAAGTGGTGGAGGCGTTCCGCAAACAACGTGCGGCCATTCGTCAATGGGACGCCAACCGCTACCGCCTGGTGCAGGTCGTGTTCAATCTGGTGCCGCTGTCAAGCTGGACAGCCTTCCTGCCGGTCATCGATTCCTTCCAGATCGATCGTTACCCCTGTGATTTGAGCCAGGCCTACTTTGGCCACCGGGGCGACTGGGGGCCGCTGATGATGGCCTGGTCCATGGCTCACGGAGCCGCCGCCCTGCACGATCATCCCCATCTCCATAACCCCGCGCCCTGTATGCAGGGAGTTGGGTCCAGTTGGGTCGAACCGGTGCATCCCAGGGGCGTGTGGCGCAATCCGCTCTACGAGGAGACACGGTACATGGCGTATTCCTCGCTCACAGCAGGCGGCTGGGGCGTCATCCACTGGATCCGCAACATCAGTTCCCCGACTGTCCGGCAGAACGTGGCCCGTCTGCATACGGAATTACGGCAGCTGTTCCCGGCTTTCGAACAGAGTTATGAGAATCCACCGTTCACGGTTTCCCACAACCACGAGGGCATCACGCGCGACTTCCTGACCGACTGCATCTCCGATATCAGCACCCTGGAACTGGAAGACGAGCAGAACTACTACCTCATCGTGGCCGACAACAGCGGGGTCTTCGAGGATGTTTCGCTGCGCATGAAGCTGCCCAAGATCAAGGACACCCGCACCCGCGACGCGCAGGTCTTGAACGAGGACTGGAGCCGGGAGATTAGATACGATGAGCCGACAGGCCAATGGGTGATCGACACGCACACGATGGTCTTCGGAGATGTCAACATCTGGGTCATCCCGAAGTCCGCACCCATGGAATGATGCGCGCGGCAAGCCGACGATGCGGCGAGATGAGGCCACACGAGAAGGTTGGATTTGGCCCACTGCGGCCGATTTCCGCCGCCAAATAGGAGGTGGAGCACGTGAAGTACTCTTTTCGACCGGTGGCAGCTTGGCTGCTGGTGCTGGGAATTGCCGCCGCGATCCGTTGCGACGTACTGGTCGCCGGCGACCTGGTTGGAAGTGACCGACTCGTGTCACAGCCGCCGATCGCGGCCGGGTTCATCGAGACGTGGGAGGGGGCGGCGACCGCACGTCTCCCGGACGGGCCTTGGCAGCTGGCGGGCGGTGCCTGGGGGGCGGTCGCTCAGCAAGACGTCAGCGGCGCCGGCCGCAGGTACGCGGTGGCTCCCGGGCAGGATTCGCAGCTGCGACGAGCGGTGAGCTTTGCGGGGCAGGATCACGTGGTCTTGGAAGGCTGGCTCCACGACCCGGGTCCGGGAACGCACAGCATGCTGGGACTGGCCTCCATGGAAATGGTCGAGGATGCCGCCGCGGTGCGCATCGGGGCTGCCGGGCAAGGGACGTATCGCGTTCAGTACTTCGACGCGCAGGGTTCCACAACCACGATGCGCGACATCGACACCGGCGCCGCGGTCGAGCCGGGCTGGCACTTCCTGCGGCTGGACCTGGTGCGCGACATCGATCGTCCTGACAACTGGCTCGCGACATGGCGGATCTGGAACGTGGCGCGGACCGTTGAGAAGCGGGGGTCCGTTGTGCTGCAGTTCGACGTGGACGCCGTGGCGTGGGCGACCTTGGGATCCGCGACGGCATCGGCGGAGGGCTACGCCTGGGACAGGGTCCGAGTCGGATCGATCCGCCTGGCGGGTCCGCCGCCGGCGCTGGAGGCTCCGGTGAAATTCTCCACGGTTGCCTCCTCACAACTTGACGGTTGGGAGGTCGGTAAGCTCCTTGACTGCGACCCCAACACCGTCTACTCGTCGCACGGACACGGCGAGCAGTCGCGTGCGACCGAGTGGATCGCGTTCGACTTCGGCCTTGCCGCCACCGTCAGCTCCCTGCAGATCACGCCTCGCGCCGGCGGTTTCTGTTTCCCTATCGACTACGAAATCCAATACTCGACCGACATGGCAAACTGGCACACGGTCCCCGGTCAAGTGCATCGTGGCCAGCAGCGACCGGAAGACGTGGTCACGCACGTCTTCGCCGCTCCCGTTCACGCGCGGGGGCTGCGAGTCCATGCGACGTGTTTGGGATCGGACGGGCCGGACGGAGCCGGGAATCACTACCTCCAATTGGCCGATTTGGAAGTGCCAAGACTGAAGCTCGACACGCAACCCTGGATCCGCCCCGGGGAACTGCGCACTAAGAGCGTGAATTCGACCGGCATCTTCTCGACTGTCAGCCTCGAACGCGCAGAAGCCCCGACACCGCAGTACCTGGCCGAACACCCCGAATATCTCGCCAACCATCCTTTCGACGGAGTCACGGTGGCGATGATGATCGACGGCGACTACACGCGGTCGCACGGGCTCGTGACCCGGTCGCAGTTCGCCTTCCACGAAATCGGCATGTCGTCGCTGCCGATCCCCTGGTCGGCGGTGGCTCGCGCGGTTGCGGACCTGCAACGCGTCCAGTGGGGGCACTGCACCAACAACTTCATGTGGTACGGCGTAAGCAACCAGACCAACCACTCCTGGGAGGACGGCGATCGGGCCTGGTGGGTCGATCCCCAGTCAGCTGACGATTGGCAAATCGTGGTGGCCAATGCGGCCGTGGCGGCGCGAGCGGCGCGTGAGGCGGGACTCCGCGGGTTTCTCGTCGACACCGAGCAGTACACAAAGTACCCCATCGGCGATCATCCCGAGTATCCGTGGGGACTGGGCGAGGCGGCCATGTGGAAGGAGCGTGGCCGGCAATGGATCGCAGCCGTTCAGGGGGAGTACCCCAACATTGTGTTGCAGTTCTTTTTCTCGTGGGGTGATGAGTATCACGCGTGGCCTCATTACCAGAACCTGGTGCCGTTCATGAACGGAGTGCTGGAGGGCATCCGGCACCCAGCTCGGATCGTCCACGCTTGGGAGAGTACGTTCTGGAATGGTCAGGCCCGCGAGACGCCACCAGGTTCGATCCGGCACTATCCGGGCGACCGCGCGCCGTATGCCGCCGCGCGCGATGCGATTCGCAATATCTGGCGGACGGTAGCGGACGACCCTGCGAAATACAATGATTTTGTGGACGTCGGCATGGCGGCCTGGTTGGAAAGCGACCCGTGGAACCTCTGGCCCGGGCTGCCCAGCGGTTACCTGGGGCCGACGGCTCCCCTGGGCCGTTCGTCGTGGCCTTCGATGCCTTGGTCCAACCTGGCAGCAACGCTGGCGTATTCCGACAAGTACGTGTGGACATGGAGCGAGAAAACCAACTACCCGGCGACGGCTGGGGCGCTCAATCCGTTTCTCGCGTCGATCGCGAACCAGACCTTCAACACGGGAACCGAGGCGGTCCGGGCTTTCCACGAGGACTTCGCGCAGGACCCCATGGCGCGGGGCTGGTATTTCGACTTCAGCTTCCTGGAGATCGGCCGGCGCAAGGCGGCCGACGAGGGACCGCCCCAGATGGCGATGACGACCGACGCCGTGGCGTATGCCTGGAGTCCAACAAGTCACGCGGTGCAGGTGCGCGGGCACTGGACGCGCGGTGAATTCGGCGAAATCGAGGGGCTCGCAGTCCCGCAGCGGCGCCGCTACGTGCGGCCCATCACACCGCTCACGCGGAATGAAGATATCCACATGCAACTGGATTTCACGGTCGAGGACTTCGGTCAGGATGCGGCCAATCCCATGCTCCTGGGCTTGTTCCACAGTGAAGCGACCGCGGACGCGCAAACGCTGTGCGTGCGGATGGCCAGCGATCGAGACCTCGCGCTGCGTTTCGCCGGCGACGGGACTCCCTGGTCCCTGCCTCTTGCTCCCGCCGAACGGCTGTCCGTCGGGCGAGGTTATCGCCTGGTGATCGATTATCATGGCGCCACGCGGCGAGTTTCCGGGACGCTGGTCTACCGGTCAAGCCATGCCGAAGTCTGCAAGGTGACGGAGACGGTGCCTGCTACCGTCGGACCGTTCGTGCTCGACGAGGCGGGAATTGCGCAGCGCGAGGAGGCATTCGCAGCGACCGCTGAGAGCTCGTATCGGTTCCGACTGGAAGGCTTCCAACTCCATCCGCCTCAGTCTGTAGCCGCCGACCACTGAGTTCGTGTATCACGCTTCGTCGTGCCACTGGTTGATCGCGGAACGTCCGGGGCAAACAAGGGGTTGGTGCCATGCCACTCTTTGCGGCAAGCTCGGTAAGATGCGGTGTTCCCTGTCGGTGGTGCATTCCGTGTTGCTGAAGAGCATCGATTTGCCGACTCAAGTCCTGATCACCAGTGGACACGCGGGCGTAACCGAAAAGGCGCGAAGCTGGACTCAGTTACTCCAACACAGGAACGGGCAATGGGCTGCTCATGAAGACGGGGGTCCTTAAAGTGAGTGAGTGGCGAGCACGACCGTGTCTATTAGTTCGTGACGACCATGACCTTGTCGCGGTCACATGCGGGGCACTGCCACGATTCCCCACACGACAGAGGTCCGTCGAATAAACGGAATCCTGGTTGAAACACATTCCCCAACGGGTTGAGTCCAAGTTGCCGTTCCAGGATGCAGCGCCAGGCAGCGCCATCGGGCTGAACGTTGATGTGATCGACACCGCCGGAGCAAAGCACGGTGTGGGGTGCGTCAGGCTTCACGGATTCCAATCCTGCTCGGCGGTTTTCCCAGATCCACGGCTCCAGAAACTGTCGCTCAACCTCCGAGTACTCGTACGGGTAGTACGCAATCGACGAGTACGGATCGACGTGGAACCGCAGACCGTGGGAGCGAAACATCTCGGCCCAGGCGGGGATCAAGTACATCTGTTCGGGCCAGGCGACGACGTTTACGGTCAGGTTGAAGCCGTGGTTCTGTAGGAAAAGACAGCGGCCGACGAAGATCTCGGGGTTCATGGGATGCGTGCGAGTGCCATTTTCCATGGGATGAAAACTGGCGGTCACGTTGATCACGCGCTCGGGACTGACGTGCCTCACGAATTCCAGCAGCGGATGCGACAGATTTGACGTAATGGCCACGCGGATCGCCGGGTCCAAACCGGTGAGCACGTCGAGCAAGTCGGGCATCAAGAAAGGCTCGCCGCCGGTGATATCCAGCAACTGCGGACGCAGACGGTTCCAGGCCTCGAGCCAGTCCTGCGCGGGCCGAAACGGCATCGGCTTGAATTCACCACGCTCCTGAGCCTGCACTTCCCAGCAGTATTTGCATTTGAAGTCACAGGCCATGGTGGTCCACCAGATGGCCGATTTCAACATGGCTGCCTCCGCGCCCAGAAGATGCTGGTGTTGGGTCCGTTGTCGATGTGCGTGACGACGAAGCCCTGCTCCTCGAGTCGATGCGTGAGCCCTGCGATGCCGGGCAGTTCGTCCTGCCACGGCACGTTGTTGTGCGACTCGCCGCAGATTTCGTCGACCAGGTGCAGCTTCTCGGCGGTGAGCAGCGTGGGATACTCGGCGCCCTCGGCATCGATCTTCAGGAGTCGCACGCGGCCCCGTGGCGAGAGCGAGCAGGCCTCGTCGATCAGCGTGTCGATGCTGACAGCCTGCACTTCCCAGCCTTGTTCCGCCGCCGGCAAGAACGCGGAAAACGTGGACGTGTTGCCCGGTTCGTGACAGGAGGCCTCATTGAGCACCAGCGTCGTGTCCGTGTCCCAGGCGGCCACATTCCGAATCGTCACACGATTCTCGTAGCCGCCGACGTTGTGCTGGAGGCACGTAACATTCGCGGTCAGTGGTTCGACCGCCACAACATGTCCCGCCCCACGACGCAGGCACGCTCGCGTGAAGGCACCTACGTGAGCGCCGATGTCGAGGATCACGTCCGCGTCCGTGAACTGCGCCGGGACGGCGTATTCGTTGGCCAGGTACACTTGGTCCCACAGTGCGCGGCACCAGCCGGCCGGGCCGTCGATGAATTGGAAGTGCAACTCGGGCCGCAGCAGCTCGTCGCTGTACTGCAGCATGTCGTGCGCGAAGTCTTCGTGTGGCAGACCCGGAATCCGCTCCACGTGCCCATACCACTGACCCGTCATGTAGGCGTTCTGCACTTCCTGGCCATCGATGTGCCCGCCGGGCCAGCGGAACTTGTCGCGCGTGCGATGACAAAACAGACAGTTGCCCGCGAAGTCCATCTGAATGAACGCGCAGACATGCCAGCCCGGGACCTGTGTGGGGACGCACACGTCGTGACCACAGAACCGCCACGACAGATGAAACGTATCCTTGTCGCCATACACGTGCTTGTAGACGTAGTCGCTATGGTCGTTCATCCAGCAAGTGAACCACAGCGGCTTCCAGTGCCGCGACTTGTCCACGATGAACTGGCCCGATTCCCAGGCCGCTTCGTCGTGATACGGCATGCCAAAGCGTTCCCATTGGCCTGGCTCGAGCTTGCCCTGGTCCGGCCAAAACGCGGCACCCACGCGACGGAACTCGGGATGATCCATGAAGATCTCGGGGTTGTACGCGGGATACGAATCGGCATCGAGCGACAAAACTTCTTTGTACGGACAGTACGCGGCAGCCAACGGCTTGAGTTCCCAGCCCCCGAGCAGGCGACGTGGAATCCCATGTTCGCGGCAGAACGAATTGCCGCAGATCCAGCCCACTTGGAACGGCTCGAGGGCGCGGAGCATCCGCAGATCGAATTCACCGCGATCCCCCAGGAACCAGACTTGGATCGGCAGTCTGCAGCCCGTTCTGCGGATGCAGCCGATCGTGACAAACAGTGACGGGAAGAATCGCCAGCCCCCGCCGCAGATCACGATACCGCGCTCATGTGTCCACGCGGGCGGCTCGGGCACACGCAGGGCCGCTTCTTGCATCAGTTCGCGAAAAGCCTCGGACACGTTGGCGTAGCCGAACCAACCCTCGGGAAACGGACCCGGTGGTTGCTGCAGCAGTTCCTTGACCCACGGAACAGGACTGTCAGGTGTGAGATCCCAATGATATGGCATACAACAGAGTCCTTTCATGTGCGAGTTACCATTTGCCGAGCGGGCAATGTTCGGTGGCCAGCAGAATTTTGTGGAACACGCGGTCAGTGCGAGCCAAGCGACAGCCACATTGCCGGCACCAGGAGATATCCGCATCCGGCGTGGCTTCGCGGTGTTCGCAAGGCAGACACACGTCGTCGTAGATGCGCGCGACATCGGCCGCGTCACGCGACGGACGACCGGCCATCAACCACTTGGCAGTCGCGCGGGCCAGTGACGCCGTACGCGCGGCAAGTGACGGAGGTGAGGCTTGGAGCAAGGGCCGGTAACGTTCCATCAGCGACGCGACATGCTGTGGACAGGCCGTGCGCGCCGTACTGATGGCCAGCGACACGGTTACTTCGTTTGGGCGCATTCCGATTTTGCCGGGCGGCTTGGTGCCCGATTGCGTGCCGTGGCGATTATTGACGGCGACAGGCTGGGCAAAAGGCGGTATCCTGGCGACATCGGAAGTCCTAACAAGGATGGTGCATG
>Ga0194120_10004743_pt1 | contig 20625 bp, 23 predicted proteins | sample TA2MahCa65mmetaG_FD_148642 | JGI IMG/M metagenome (GOLD analysis project Ga0194120, IMG submission 148642) | Freshwater microbial communities from Lake Tanganyika, Tanzania - TA2015019 Mahale Deep Cast 65m | ecosystem: Environmental > Aquatic > Freshwater > Lake | place: Tanzania: Lake... | reverse complement strand
TCATTTTGTTTAAGAATGCTTAATATTTGTGTGTCTGTGTATTTCGAGGTCTTCATAGAAATTCTCCTGTGAGTAGTTTACGAGAAATTTCTACTTTTAAATGTGACTATTTTTAGGGGGGATTACACTTTTTCCCTGCTCCGGCATCACGACATTAAAGATATGATGCAACTGTTTCGCACTTTCCTTAAGCGCTTCTTTTTAATCCGCATCGCGATATATATCCGGCACTTCTGTATGAAATGCATTCTGGAATTTTTTCTTGCGAACCGTGTCAGTAACAGGCATTATGCAAGCTTCTCGTTTTATCACTCGTTGTCAGTATTCATCTAAGGTCTTAAATATGCAAAAATTTCTACCTACCGTTGCCCGTATTCTTTTATCTCAAATCTTTTTAGCGCAAGTCATTGCGCTGATCATCGGGTTCAGTAACCATCCAGACGGTTATCAACAATATCAAGCCAGCTTGGGTAGCATGGGTTTACCTGGGATTTTTGCACCATTGATTATTCTAATCAACCTAGCAGGTGGTTTGTCTTTGTTTCTGGGTTATAAAACCAAGACATTTGCTTTAATCATGGCGATTTATGCAGTAGTCTTAACGCTTTTGCTTAAATTACCTGTGTTGCAATATTTGGCGATAGCCGGTGGTTTGCTGATGCTGCACTTAAACCCCAATACGGCATGCAGTATCGATCGCATTTCCTCAAGATAAAAATTTACCGTAGGGATTAATCCTAGAACCGCAGTTTAAAGTAGAAATGTTGAATGTTCATGAGTGTTTACAAAGCAATTGAGCGTTTAACAGCGGTTTTAGGTTAATCGTTGTCTCAGGTGATGGTTACCGAAGCAGCTTAAAAATAGCCTTTAGTTGGTACTTGCATTTTCACAATCAAATCCCATCACAGGGAAGGCAAGGCTTGCTGCGTTTGAGTGGATGATTCAAAAGACGCAATGCGTATGCGATGGTTGCCGCAGACCGTACAATACTCTTTCAGAATAGCCGGTTTCATTCGCAGGCAACAAGAAGCCTTGCGTGTTCCTTAATTTTTAATATGATAACGCGTTGGGTCCGGTAGCCCTGCCGCCAAAAAGCCCTCACGGCGTAAGCGACAAGAGTCACACAGACCGCAAGCTTCTCCGTCTGCATTTGCCTGATAGCACGAGACAGTCATTCCATAATCCACGCCAAGTAGTGTTCCTAATTGCACGATTTGCGCCTTGGTCATCTCAATTAGTGGCGCATGGATCGTAATGGTTTTACCTTCAACCGCACTCTTGGTCGCCAAATTTGCCATATGCTGGAACGCCTTGACATATTCGCCACGACAATCAGGATACCCAGAGTAATCCAAGGCGTTCACCCCGATAAAGATATCCTGGGCCTCCAGCACCTCGGCCCAAGCCAGCGCCAGAGAAAGCATGATGGTGTTACGCGCTGGAACATAGGTAATCGGAATGCCTTCTGTTGCTTGCTCAGGAACTGCAATTGCATCATCTGTCAGCGCCGATCCTCCGAACAAAGACAAATCCAGCTGTGCAATCTTGTGCGCAATTGCGCCTAACTTCTGTGCAATTTTCTTTGCAGCTTGCAATTCTGCAATATGACGCTGATGATAATCCAGACTCAGGCAGTAACAATCGAATCCTTGATTGCGTGCATAGGCCAGAACCGTGGCCGAATCTAGCCCGCCTGACAGTAAAACAACGGCTTTTTTCATCATATCAACATGTTCTGTTCAAATTAAAAAATTACGCAAAACTAAGTCGTAGACAGGGCAAACTGCACGACAAGGGGACACTGATAAAGTAAGGGGCACTTCTATTAATACATTCTTTTCGAGCATTAGCTTCGCTGATTGTCCGCCTAAATCACTTGAGCACATGACAACGTTCCGGCGTCTTTGGCGTGTGAATAACCAGCTCTAGCGGGTATATCCACTGGTCAGCCAAGTACTGCTTGCGGGTAATACTGCATCTCAAGCTCTGCATTTATAAAGGTGTCCTAAGATTTTAATCTCATCAGAATCAAACTCCTGGTTTCTCGCCCCATAAAATCTTATGTAGCTGTAGCTGCATGCGTATTGGAAGCTGGTCTTGCAAGATCCAGCCCGCCAATGCTGTCGGATCGATTTGACCGTATACCGGTGAGAACAAGACCGCACATTGATCTGTTAAGTGATGTTTCGCTACCAGCTCTTTGGCCCACTCATAGTCTGCCCGGCTGCATAACACGAACTTAATCTCATCTTTTTGTGTTACATGCGTAAGATTTGTCCACATGTTATTCTCCGCTTCACCGGACTCTGGTGTTTTAATATCCAGAATCACCGATACACGCTGATCGACCTCTCTGATATCTCTTGCCCCGCCAGTTTCCAGTGAAACACTGTACCCTGCATCACACAGTGCTTTCAGCAAGGCAAGACAGCCTTTCTGCGCCAATGGCTCCCCACCGGTTACCGTGACATAAGGTGTGCCGAACTCCGCCACTTTGGCCAGAATATCGGCTATTTCCATACTGCTGCCTCCACCAAAGGCGTACGCCGTGTCGCAATAGACACAGCGCATAGGACACCCGGTCAAGCGCACGAATACCGTAGGCAAACCCACTCGGGTAGACTCCCCCTGTAGCGAATAAAATATTTCGTATATCTTCAGTTTCATGACTTGAGTTTTGAATATGTCAGCGAAAAAAATAGCGCCATCTGTAATGGGCGCCATTTTAACTTAAAAGCTTGTTTACTCTAACTCGATGTTTAAACGCTAACTTATTTCAAGGCCTCCAAGGCTTTCAGTCGCTTCTGTGCCGTTGGAATAACTTCACCATTGGGAAATTTTTCAATTAAATCGCGCAAGGTCTTTTTGGCTGCTGGCACCAAACCCAATTGAATCTGACTATTGGCCATATTCAACATTGCATCTGGAATCTTAGGGTTCTGCGGGTAGCCATCAATCAGTTTCTGCTGCGTAGCAGCGGATGACTTGTAATTTTTGAGTGCGAATTGCGAGTATCCCAAACCAAACATCGCCTCCGGCACTAGGGTACTGGTCGGGTAATCTTTGAGGAACTTGTCATAGGCGTTAAAGGCATCTTTGTGCTTAGTCTCTTTAGACAGGCCATTTGCCAGTTCCAACAACTGGAACTCTTGCGAATTTTTTTCTACCACTGCTGGTGCTTCCGGCGCTACAGGAACAGATGGAGCCGCAACCGGCGCTATTGGTGGAGCCGTTTCCAATTTACGCAAGCGCGCATCGGTATCCGCATACAAGTCTTTCTGACGCTGTTGTGTCGCATCGAGATGGTGTGTTGCCACTTCCAATTCGCCTTGCAGCCTCGCCACCTCCTGCTTCAAGCTCTCAATTTGGGTTTGCGTATCGGCCAGTCCATTCTTTGCAATACCTTCCAGCGCGGTCAGCTGTTGCTCTAAGGCCTGCTGATTTTTTTTCAGCTCTGCCAGTAAGGCCTGAGTCGCCTGATTCTGGCTTTGCATAGTCTTTTCTACTTCCAATATTTTTTTGCGCGCTTCCGTATCGTCAAACAATGCAGCATGACTCACACTTGAAAATAGTGGTCCAGATAAAAACAGTCCTGCCAGAATCAGTTTTCTCATCATTTCAACTTTGCAGTTTATAAATTAGTCGTTTTCGTAGGCAATGTCTACGCGACGATTGGCCTGATGACAGTTCTCATCAGCACAATTTTGCGTCGCTTTTTCCTCACCAAAACTCACTGTTTCGATTTGCTTGTCTTGCACACCCAGCAGATTGAATGACTTTTTCACGGAAACTGCACGACGCTGACCCAGTGCCAAGTTGTATTCACGTGTACCACGCTCATCGGCATTCCCTTGCAAAATCATCTTCGCCTTACCGTTAGCCAGCAGGTATTTTGCATGCGCTTCAATCAATGGACGGAACTCCGCCTTCACCACATCGCTATCAAAATCAAAGTAAATATTGCGTTTAGAAAGAATATTGTTTGGATCCTTCAATGGATTGTTGGCGTTATTGGCGTTGCTATCAATCACCACCTCTTTGACGGATGAAGTGTCTGCAGCACCATCCGCTGATTTTACAGGCGCTGTGGCTGTAGTTGCCGGACTTTTATCTTCAACACTGGCAGGTTTTTCTGCCATCGGGGTGCTCTTGCAAGCAGTCAATACAACTGCCAGCAACAAACTACCGATTACTTTTTTATTCATCATTCCATGACTCATTTTTCTCTCCTTAAGCAAATAACCTATAATACAACGACATTGATTAACTTAATCGTGTCGAATCAATTCAGTAGCGGACCCCATGCAGGCTCCCGCACATCGCCCCCTGATTCACTCAGCCGCTGCTTCACCCTGCCATCGGCCGAAACAGCTGCTAGCGCACCACGACCACCTGCTCTTGTAGCATATAGTATCATGCGACCATTCGGCGCAAAACTGGGCGACTCATCTTGCGCCCCATCACTCAAGATTTGTACTTGTCCATTTGCCAAGTCCTGTAGCGCCACGCGGAACTTTCCGTCATCTTGACGAATCATCGCCAAGAGCTTGCCATCCGGAGAGAATCGGGGACTGAAATTATTTACGCCTTCAAAAGTCACTCGCTGCGCCTCGCCGCCCATAGAGGACACCTTGTAAATCTGCGGACGACCGCCGCGGTCAGAAGTAAAGAATATCCACTTACCGTCTGGAGACCAGTTAGGCTCAGTATCGATGGCACTACTCTTGGTTAACTGCCTCAGTCCTGTGCCATCGGATTCGATCGCATACAACTGCGAGTTTGCCGCGTGGGTCAGCACAATCGCCAACTTTGAACCATCGGGTGACCAGGCTGGCGCACTGTTGTTTCCCTTAAAGTTCGCCAATGTCAGACGCTGACCCGTCATCAAAGACTGTACAAAGATAATCGGCTTTTTCTTTTCAAATGACACATATGCAATTTTGTTACCATCTGGCGACCAAGCAGGAGAAATAATCGGCTCGTTAGATGACACCACAGTCTGCGGATTCTCACCATCGGCATCGGCCACTTGTAGCGCATAGCGGCCTTTAGACTTATTGATGTACGCAATTCGGCTGGCAAATATCCCGGCTTCGCCCGTGAGCTTCTGATAAATGGCGTCTGCAATCTTGTGTGCCGTCATTCTTAATTGATTCGGCGTGATGTTATATTCCAAGCTGGTCAATTGCTGTTGCTTTAGCACATCGGCCAACTGAAAACTCACTTTTAAACGATTGCCTGACAAAGGCTCAACACGCCCGATCACCAGGGCCTGCGCTTGCAAGGCTGACCACTCGCCATATTTCACTTGTGACAATTCGGTTGGGTGGTTGGCCACTCCTGCTGTTTCCAGCACACGAAACAAGCCACTGCGACGCAAATCGGCAGCCACGACATCACTGACCTTTGCCAAATTTCCCGTTTGCGCAAAAGGAACAACCGCGATAGGAATCTGTTGTGCACTTCCGCCGCTAATTTCGATTTCGAGGGTCGCATGTGCCGTCGGCGTAACAAACGCACTCAACCACAGCAACATTGAAAGAATCGTTTTTTGCAATGCACTCATAAGGATTTTATTTTTTCTTTTAGAACTACTATAACTGCGATTTTACTTGAATCATGTGCTAATGCCAGCAGCGTTACATTCCATTTTTTACGGCAAACCCGATCAACTTTCGTTAGGGCGGAAAGTCAACTTTAAGTTCCTGAATTGTGAGAATACAGTTGCATCTGCCGGTACTGGCAAAGGCTCCGAAGCGCGAATCGCCCGCTCCACGGCATCATCACAGGCGACATTCCCGCTAGACTTTACAATCTTGGGATTTCCGCTAAGCTCCCCGGTAGGCATTAAACCAATTTCGAATTTCAGCTCCGGATTACCCTCTCCGCACAGTGTCTTGTTCACATGACCACGGATCTTGGCTTTGATCTTACTGGTGAACTCACCGATGACGCTCGCATTGGCAGCGGCTCTTGACGCTTGGATTTTCTGCTCCCCGGTGCTTTTGTCCTCACTCAAAGTCTCCTGCTGTAACTTCTTCAAAGCATCGTTTTGTGACCTAGTTGGCGCAGGGTCTTCTAGCATCTCCTGCTGCAATTCCTTCAACGCCTCTTCCTGTTTACGCTTTTGCTCCAAGACTTTTTCTTTTTGCTCAGCTAGAAGTTGCTTCTTTCTTTCCAGTGCTATATCGACCACTGGTTGAGGCTCTGGTTCAACCAACGGTTCAAGTTTCGGCGGTTCAGGTTTAGGCACTTCCTGAACGACGGGTTCAGGTGGTTTGATCGGCTCAGGCAATGGCCTTTGTACTGACTCTGGAAGACTGTCCCACAACTCGACGTCGGCCACAGTTAATGGATGCACGTTTTTCCAGCTGAATGAAACCAAAAGAGCGCCCAGCAAAAGCAGATGCACAGTCAGCGACAGTGCAGCTGCTTTAATTGCCTCTGGATTTTCACGTGTTCTTAACATGCACTCAACACTTATGGTGCCGGCTTCAGCAGTAGCCCCACCTTGTCCACTTGATTACGTTTCAACAAATCCATGACGCCGATGACGTCTTCATATTGCACACTTTTATCAGCTGCTATGACAACAGCACGTTCTGGTGTCTTTGTAAGCAGTTCACGTATCGTTGACAACAATACATCCCGCTGCATGATTTTTCCTTCGTACTCAACCCCCCCCTCTTTCTTCACCGTTAGCACGACAGGTGGCACTTGCGGCTGCTTCAGTACATTCTGACCTGCGCTCGGTAATTCGACCACACCGGGATTAGACATCGGCGCCGTGACCATAAAGATCACCAGCAACACCAAGGTTACATCAATGTAGGGCACGACATTGATCTGGTTCATCATGCGGCGTTTACGGATTCTACTCATCATTCAATTCCATTAATACACCATTAAAAATGAGCGAAAGCTTTGCAATACAAGGCGTATGCCAAGCAGAAACCAAAGACGGCACAAATAGTACGGCAAGGTTTCGAGCAGAGCATGTAACGAAGTGATGTGAGCTTGTAGTCATTTTTAAGATTTACGTTGCAAAATATTGGTGAACTCTTCCATAAAACTTTCATACCTGACTGAAAGCCTATCCACAGAGCTAGCAAAGCGGTTGTATGCAATGACCGCAGGAATTGCAGCAAATAGACCAATCGCGGTAGCGACTAATGCTTCAGCGATGCCAGGCGCTACTTGCGTTAGCGTCGCCTGAGCCACATTAGAAAGCCCCCGAAATGCATTCATGATGCCCCAGACCGTGCCAAACAGACCAACATAAGGGCTGACCGAACCGACCGAGGCTAAGAATGGTAAATGTGCGTCCAGATCATCCATCTCTCGATTGTAGGCCGCACGCATCGCGCGACGAGCGCCTTCCATGACATCAGAGATCTCCATCCTAGCTTGCTGGCGATGCCGCACAAATTCCTTGAAACCCGCTTCAAAGATGCTCGCCATGCCCTGCGGTTTGCGATGATTGGAGGCAATACCCTCGTACAGTTTATTCAAGTCACCTCCCATCCAGAAAGTTTTCTCGAACTCCTCCGCATCGCGCTCTGCGCGCTTCAACGTAGCCACTTTGATGAAGATATACCACCAAGAAAACAATGACACGATGACCAAAATAAGCATTACCAGCTGCACTGGTAAGCTGGCCCCCGCCACTAGGCTATAAAAAGACATATCACCTGCTACTGCAACATTCATAATGACTCCACTGTTTACACATCATCGGTTTTCTTATGGGCACTTCTATAAATACACTTTTCGGGCGCATTACTGCATTGCGCGGTTTTTTAGCTACGGCATAACCTAAAGGTAAGTCTTCACTGAAACTAAAGTTTTCTCGGCTTCTGCGTTCCGTCACAACCGACTTGATGCTTCAGCCTCTAGCGAGGTTGGGGACGCCCCGTGCAGGTGTGCGTCTTTGGTCTGTGAATAATGCGCTTTAGCGCATATATTCCACGGACATGCCCTTTACGGGTAGTACTGCATCTCAAACTCTGCATTTATACAAGCACCCTTATTACTAACTCTCACTAAATCTTCAAATATGTCAGGCGTCAACACCCTGACCATCGTGTTTTATCCTTCCACTACATGCATCAAGCGTGAGAATCGATGTTTCATTCCCTTGGGAATCCCCAGCGGTTTAAAACTGCTTGCATCCACACAGGCTACTTTGACCACCGCCTCGATCAGTAGCTGACCAGACCGCAAGATCTTTTGCTTAAACTCGATGCTACCATGCCCGATTTTCTCAAGATGGCTTTCCACCTCCAGTAAATCATTAAAATAGGCCGGCTTCTTGAACACGAGCTGCATGCTATGCACCACAAAGATCACGCCCTGCTCTTGTTTCATCGCGAGCTGGTCATAGCCCAGTGCGCGTAGCCATTCGGTACGGGCACGCTCCATAAAGTTCAGATAATTTGAGTGATAGACAACCCCGCCTGAATCGGTATCTTCGTAATAAACGCGAACTGACCAACTAAATTTGTGCGTGGTCAATATCTTTATTCCTGCCATAAGTCGCCGGTAACCAGTGCTTTTGGCACGGGCAGTCCGAAATGCTGATAGGATTGATGGGTCGCTACACGACCACGTGGTGTACGCATCAAATACCCTTGCTGGATCAAATAAGGCTCCAGCACATCTTCAATCGTATCGCGCTCTTCACCAATGGCAGCTGCCAGATTATCTAAGCCCACTGGACCACCGCCGAACTTCTCCAGCACAGCTAGCAGTAAATTTCTGTCCATGACATCTAAGCCCAGCTTATCTACATCTAGCATTTTCAGTGCGGCATCTGCAACCTCTGCGGAAACAATCCCATTTGCCTTTACTTGGGCGTAATCACGCACGCGGCGCAATAGTCGATTGGCGATGCGTGGCGTGCCACGTGAACGTCTCGCGATCTCCAGCGCCCCGGTGTGTTCCATCTGCACATCCAACAGGTCAGCTGATCGCTGCACGATGCGCCCCAGCTCTTCTGCTGAATAAAATTCCAAACGGGATACGATGCCGAACCGGTCGCGCAATGGGTTGGTGAGCATTCCCGCCCGAGTCGTTGCACCCACCAACGTAAACGGCGGCAAATCCAAACGCACGCTACGTGCTGCCGGTCCTTCACCAATCATAATATCCAATCGATAATCTTCCATCGCCGGATACAGAATCTCCTCGACTACCGGAGAAAGCCGATGAATCTCATCAATAAACAGCACATCATTTGGCTCAAGATTGGTCAGCAAAGCAGCTAAATCACCAGCGCGCTCCAATACAGGGCCAGATGTTTGGCGCATGTTGACCCCCATCTCTTTGGCGATGATGTGCGCCAATGTCGTCTTTCCCAAGCCCGGAGGTCCGAACAGCAACACATGATCCAATGCCTCACTGCGACCACGGGCCGCGTTGATGAAGATCTCCAGCTGCGACCGCGCTTTCTCTTGCCCGATATACTCATCCAGCACCTTGGGGCGCAATGCCCGCTCCAAGGCCTCCTCTTGCGAGCCAACGCTTTCCGCTGCTATCAAACGGTCTGTCTCTATCATAACGCTATACTTGCTCTCTCTTGTTTTGCAACGCGACCCAGTGGGAAACCAGCGTCAACCCGACCGCCAGCAAGGTCGGCCCCAGAAAAATACCAATAAAACCAAATGCTAATATTCCGCCCAGCACGCCTAATACAACCAGTAGCAAAGGCAAACGCGCAGAATGGCTGATTAGAATCGGCTTGATAATATTGTCAACGCTACTGATGACCATTAGTCCATAAAGCGCCAGAAATATCGCCCATCCGTGTTCGCCGTGATTGAACAGCCATAATGAAGCGCCACCCCATACCAAGGGTGGGCCGACCGGGACAACAGAAAGAAAAAATGTCGCCAGTGCTAGCAGCAAGGGTAGCGGCGCGCCCGCTAACCAGAAACCAAATAACGCTACGACAGCTTGCGCTAACGCGGTACCGAAAATGCCCAGCATCACCGCTTTTACTGTGATGCAGGACAATTGCAGCATTTCCTCGCCTAGCGATCCACCCAAGCGGTGAAAAACCGTCACGACAGTCTTGCTTAAACGGGCACTATCGCGATAAAAGAAAAAGGCCACAAACACGGCCAACAGCAACTGCAAAAAACCAATCATAACCAGCTGTACGGCATTGAGCAAGATTGCGCGTATCGGCTCTGCATACTGATTAATCAAGCGCACCAACTCATCATGGCTCACTACGGTTCGTTGCCAGAAATCAGCTAACTTTCCCCCAATTAACGGCAACTGCTTAACCCAGTCTGGTGCGCTCGGTTGCAAGCTCTGCAGTGCTAATTGCACTTCGTCCATCATTACTGTCGCAGAGTCTGCTAGGCTCACCGCGAGATACGCCATAGGCAAAATCAAAGCAAACAGTAGCAGCAATGTCATCGTCGTGGCGGCGAGTATGTCGCGCCGGTCCAACCTAAGCCAGATCTGGTGATACAGCGGCCAGGTAAATACACAGATGACTGCAGAAAAGAGCACGGCAGGCATAAAAGGATACAAAACGAATACACACCCGACAATCAGCAGCGCAACGAGCGCAATGCGAGCCATCTGATGAGTGTTGATCATCTTTACCCCCTAGATAATGACTTAAGCGCCAAGCGGATACCCTCTGCAACAGCAGTATCCACAGGCAGTTGCTTAATAGCGGCTATGGCCTCGCGCTCATTGTAACCTAATGCCAACAGTGCGTTGAGCACATCCCCACTCACCGACTTGGGCTGGCTTGCTCCCATGCCAGTCACGCCCTCTATGGTGAATTTGTCTTTCAGCTCCAACAGCAAGCGCTCAGCCGTTTTTTTCCCGACACCAGGCACGCGCGTCAGCATCGCTGTTTCCTGATGCGCAACAGCCTGAGCCAGCTCATCAATTGACAGTCCGCTCAAAATTGACAACGCGGATTTCGCCCCAATGCCGTTCACCTTCAGCAACTGCCTAAATGTTGCACGTTCCTGACTGCTACCAAACCCGTATAACAGTTGCGCATCCTCACGCACCACAAAGTGCGTCAGCATCACCACCTTTTCACCCACCGCAGGCAAGTTGTAAAAGGTGCTCATGGGCACTTCACATTCATAGCCGACACCATGACAATCAATCAATACCCAAGGCGGTGTTTTTTCCAGCAGTACTCCGTGCAAACGACCTATCATGGTGCTTCCCATCACAAAATAATACTTAACCCCGATTTTCCATGAGGCGATATTGATCTACCTGGACGCCCATTCGCCCCCCTACCCAACCAGCCGACCGCCGCGAACGCGATAGCCTGCGGTAGCCATCTTGCCTAAGCCTTGCCCGCCATGGGCATGGCAAATCGCACAAGCCAGTGCATCTGCCGAATCGGGCTTGGGGGCGACTGGCAAACTGAGTAGGCACTTTACCATCTCTTGCACTTGCTCCTTTTGTGCATGTCCATTACCTACCACGGCCTGCTTGACCTGTAACGCCGTGTATTCCGCTACGGTTAAATTACGAATCACCGCAGCACTGATAGCCGCACCTCGCGCCTGACCCAACAACAGCGTTGATTGCGGGTTTACGTTCACGAATACCTTCTCTACTGCTACTTGGTTCGGCTGATAGGTATCAATCACCTCAAATAATCCTTCCAGAATGATTTTCAGCCTTGCCGGCAACTCTTCCCGCTCTTGCGCACCTTCAATCAGACTTCTTTTTCCGCTGGCGGTCTTAATAGTGCCGCTGGCAATGTAAGTGATTTTCTCACCCACTTTGTCAATCACACCAAAGCCGGTAAGGCGTAGGCCAGGGTCGATGCCTAAAATTCTAGTTGTCAGCACCAACTATGTTCCTACTATTCAACTCAGGCATGCTGAAACGGGCGTGAACAACCACTGTAGGAGCGACGATCCCGTCGCGACATTGGGCTATCGGCACGAGGTCATGTCTCCTACAATAAAAATTTCTAAACACACCTAATCTTCAATCACGGCAGAGGTATAGACATCCTGTACATCATCCAAATCTTCCAGCGCATCCAGAATCTTCTGCATTTTCACAGCATCATCGCCTGTTAATACAATCTCCGTATCCGCCTTCATGGTCACTTCTGCCAATACCGCCTTCAGCCCAGCCTCCTCCATTGTTTCTTTCACTGCCAGAAAGTCCGCAGGCGACGTGACGACTTCGATACTGTTGTCATCGTTGGTGACTACGTCTTCCGCACCAGCCTCTAGGGCGACTTCCATCACCTGACCTTCATCGGTGCCCGGCTCATAAATCAAAGTGCCACAGTGCTTGAACATAAACACCACGCTGCCATCTGTCCCCAGATTGCCACCATGCTTACTCAAGGCATGTCGCACATCCATTACCGCACGTTGCTTATTGTCTGTTAAGCAGTCGATAATAATCGCTGCGCCACCAATCCCATAGCCTTCGTAGCGAATCTCTTCATAATTTACGCCTTCGAGCTCACCCGTCCCCTTTTTGATTGCACGAGTGATATTGTCTGAAGGCATGTTCTCATCTTTTGCCAACGCCACCGCCGCACGCAAACGAGGGTTCATGTTAGGGTCGCCACCGCCTAGGCGAGCTGAAACCGTGATTTCTTTGATGATTTTGGTGAAGACCTTCCCCCGCTTAGCATCTTGACGTCCTTTGCGGTGTTGAATATTCGCCCATTTACTATGACCAGCCATACTATTTCCTTTGAATACAACCTCAACGAATGCATTTTATCACAAGCACACAAGCGTCCCGCGCAAGCTGAGACTGCAGGCTCAATCTTGCCCCATGGCAGAGTCCACTGGTGTGTGTTTTTTAATGCTGACCAGTGAGATGATCACTAATGACAGTGCAATCAATAGCATTCCGATCAATTCACCCGCATCTGGTATCTCATGCAACTCAATCCATGCTGCCAAAACGCCAATCACCGGCGCCAGCATACTGGCCATACTGGCCATACCCGCCTGTAAGCGTTGTAACGCATACAGCCACAACAGCCAAGCCAATGCATTACAAATCAATGCGTTATAGACCACGGCACCGATCAAGTAATACGTCCATTGAATGGCAGGTGCGGGGATTATGAAAGTAGCGATCACTATCGGGATACTCCCTAACAGCATTTGCCATGCTGTTAGGGTAAGCAGATCAAGCTCTGGCGCTTTTTTATGCAGTTTCTTCGCGACGATTACCGCCAACGCCCAGCTCACTCCAGACAACATCGCTAACAGCATGCTGAATTGGTCCGCTCCTAAATGCAAGGGATCCAGTATCAACAACATCCCCATTACCGACAGTATTGCCGCCAACCATTGCCATCCTTGCAAGCGTTCACCCAGCAGGGGCCATGCCAGTAGCATGACCCAAAACGGCATGGTATAAGTGAGCACCGCCGTTTTACCTGCCCCACCTTCGACCAGCGCCCACATCAACAAGCCCGTGAACCCGCTGGTCTGCAACATGCCCAATAGAATTAACGTGCGAATATGCTGAATTCTGAAGGGCTTGCGCAACAGCATTACAACCGCAAACAGACTCATGGCTCCGATGACTGTGCGTAAAGCAACAAATTGAAACACTCCGACGTATTGCAGTGCATTTTTCATGACCACCCAGTTGTATCCCCAGAACACGGTCAGTACAAACAGTGCAATGAATGCTTTAATCGTAATATTTTTATGCATGACGACCTTATAGTTATTTGCGGTAACCATTATAAGGTGTATATTTTCATGCACAGTGCTTATTTGGAATAATCGATGCAGTTGCTCCAAGAGCATCACAAACCAGCCACTAAGAAGAGGTAGCCCATGAAAACATTACAACAAGTTTTGGATGCGAAAAAAATCCACAATATCATTTCCGTATCTCCCGACCAACTGGTGTATGACGCCTTGGTTGTTCTAGCTGAAAATAGAATCGGGGCCGTTCTTGTCATGGAGGGTGAAAAACTTGCTGGAATTTTCTCTGAACGTGATTATGCAAGAGAGGTGAGACTTAAAGGACGAAGCTCTGAAAGCACAAAAATCCGTGAAGTCATGACAACCAAGATGATTATCGCCAGCCCACATGACACAGTTGACTTTGCAATGTCATTACTGTCTGAAAAGCGCATCCGCCACCTGCCCATCCTAGAAAATGACAAATTAGTAGGATTGCTCTCTATCGGCGATTTGGTCAAGGAAACAATCGAATATCAACAGTTTCTGATCAAGCAGCTAGAAAATTATATTCAAGGCTAGCACACTGGTGCATAAAAAAGGGCTTGCTGAATCGCAAGCCCTTTTACTTTTCGTAACCCTCTTTTAGAGATACTTCGTCACCATCGCATTGCTTAAGTCCTGAGCCACAATAGGTAGCCGCACAAAATAGCCACTGCCAGAAGCTTCTTGCAACTCCTCCCCTTTTTTAGTGTACATCTTCTCTACCACCACGTCCTGATTACCTGTCGGGTGGATAATCTGCAGACGATCACCTACAGCGAATTTGTTGCGTGCAATGATGTCGGCCATGCCAGTTTCTGCGTTATAAGCGACGATATCGCCTACATACAGACTTTGGTTGGAGCTGGAGTAGCCCTGCTTATAGTTTTGATGCTCAGCGGTATGATGCCGCTGATAGAAGCCATCGGTATAGCCTCGATTCGCCAGATTCTCTAAATCACTCAACAAGCTCCAATTGAAAGGACGTCCCGCCAAGGCATCATCAATCGCCTTGCGGTAATTCTGACAGGTGCGCGCCACGTAATAGCGTGATTTCGTGCGTCCCTCGATTTTTAGTGAGTCCACGCCCATCTTGATCAAACGCTCCACATGCTCAATCGCTCGCAGATCCTTACTATTCATAATGTAAGTACCGTGCTCATCTTCCATAACCGGCATCAACTCACCCGCACGCCCTTCCTCTTCAATCAGGTAAACCTTATCTGCCAAAGGATGGCGCGGCATGCTGCCACAGGCAGACAGGCTGGATTTTTCCATCTCCGCCTTAAAGTTGAAGTCCTGTATACGGATGACGCCGGCTGCGTCCTCCTGTGCATCGTGTACCTTATAATCCCAGCGACAAGAATTGGTACACGTCCCCTGATTCGGATCACGCTGATTAAAGTAACCTGATAACAGGCAGCGACCGGAATAGGCAATACAGAGTGCGCCGTGCACAAACACTTCCAACTCCATATCGGGACACAGCTGACGAATCTCCTCGATTTCATCCAATGAAAGTTCACGTGACAGGATCACACGGGTTAAGCCCACGTGTTGCCAGAATTTTACCGCAGCATAGTTAACCGCGTTGGCCTGTACCGAAAGGTGGATCGGCATCTCCGGCCACTTTTCGCGCACCATCATGATCAGTCCAGGGTCGGACATAATCAGGGCGTCAGGTTGCATCGCAATGACTGGCTCCATGTCGGCCATATAGGTTTTCACTTTTGCATTGTGCGGGGCGATATTGCTGGCCACAAAGAACTTTTTGCCTCGCGCATGTGCTTCGTCAATACCGATCTTAAGATTGGCCATTGAAAAATCATTGTTGCGTGCGCGCAGGCTGTAACGGGGCTGTCCTGCATAGATGGCATCTGCACCGTAATCAAACGCAGTGCGCATGCGATCCAAGTCACCCGCCGGGGCTAATAATTCAGGCATTTTCATCATTTTTTACTACTCCATTTAATCCGTTCGTGGTGAGCTTGTCGAACCATGAACAGATTGCTAATTAGTTTTACCTCTTGCCAAGGCAGACACTTTGCTCCAATCACCCTGCATCATTGCTTCCTTCTTAGCTCGGCTCCAGCCTTTGATTTGCTGCTCAGCTGCAAGTGCCTCTAAACGATTGGTGAAATCTTGCGAAAAAACTAGGCGGATTGGCAAGCGTGATTGTGTATACCCTGCAATTTCACCAGCTTGATGACTTGCCAAGCGGTTCTAAATTATCCGTATGATCCGAGTAATAAGAACCATCGGCACACTTCAATATATATACAAAAAAAGACATTTTTAGTGCTCATCCTTCGACAAGCTCAGGACGAACGGTGTGATGAATTCACAGCCAAGACTATTCACCGATAATCTTTACTAATACGCGTTTCTTTCTACGTCCATCGAACTCACCGTAGAAAATCTGCTCCCAAGGACCAAAATCCAACTCACCATTGGTAATGGCCACCACCACCTCACGTCCCATGATCTGACGCTTCATGTGCGCATCGGCATTGTCCTCACCGGTATCATTGTGGCGATAACTGCTGACTGGTTCATGCGGCGCTAATTTCTCCAGCCATTGGGTGTAATCATGATGCAAACCGCGCTCATCATCGTTGATGAATACACTGGCGGTAATGTGCATGGCGTTTACCAACACTAGACCTTCTTTCACACCACTTTCGCGCAGGCACTCGCGAACCTGCTCCGTGATACGAATTAATGCCACACGAGTTGGCGGATTAAACCAGAGTTCCTTACGATAGCTTTTCATAAATATCCCTTTAATATCAAGGCGGTATTTTAACACCACGAAGCCGTTCACGTCATAAAAAATGGCCTCTCAATGGAGGCCGCATGCTTTATCGCAGTGAATATCAACTTTTTACATCAATTTGATGAACAAAGGTTTTGCCCTCATTGTCGGTCGCCACCGCATTCAACACACCTGGCGCATCGGGTATAAAATTAAACTTAAAGTAGGGGTCTTCTGCAGTCCCCACCCCAACATCAACCACCATCAGCGGTTTGCCGTTATAGGTAAAATCAATCTTCTGAATATAAAAAGCAGGCACATATCCTTGAGAAACTAAATCACGCTGTAGTCCAGTACGCATGATGTGTTTGATATTGAAAGTGGTTGCGACTTCGTTGCCGATTTTGACTGGCTCGTCCACTTTCATCTTAATCTTGCCCGCTTCAGCACGAATGGCTACTTCATTATTCTCGACCATACCACCACAGCCGCCAGCAGCACGGATCTCGCGTCTAGCCATGTAAAGCTTACCATTCGCATCTTCACCTACAATGGTAATGAAAGAATCCGTTTCATAACGCACACGGGTTGCCAATTGAAAATTACCTAGCGCATCCGTCAAATGGAAGGTCGCAGTCATCGGAATCGGATTAGCATCCACGATTGAATAGATCTTCTTCAACACAACCCCGTTGGCAGCCGCCTTGTCATAATGATACGTGACGGGTACTTGAGCACCACTCTCGGCACGACGCGGCGCATCAATCTTCAAGAAACCCACCTCTTGAATATCACGATTAGCAAAAAAAGCTTCTTTGACGACTGACCATAGCTTTGGATCTGCCTCTGCTTGTGCGGTTGAGAGCAAAAAGACCGACAGCCCCAAGGCTAACGCAAACTTCGACCACCATGATGTTGATAGCTTACTCATATCCCACACTCCACGATTATGTTTGAACTAACGCTGCCATTAAATACGACGAACACCGATATGCTCTGTGAGCGCGAGTCGCACACCATCCAAAGTTGGATAGTGCTACATATGAAAGAAAAGCTCAATCCCGTTTCCTACCGGGTCTTTGAAATTGATCTGCCTGACATTGATTGCTGGCAGGTCTCGAATCGAATAATCAATGTAATGTGTTTTTAGATGCGTTTCCATGGCAGGCATGTCGGTACAGGTGAAGGAGATGTGGTCTATGGTAGTGAGCACATTCGTGAGTGGCTCGCCTTCTCCCCGATACTCAGCCAAATGCACAACTGCATTAGCATCATTTTCATTGATATAAAGCCAAAAGCCTCGGCTTGCAAACCCCTCACGCGACCCGACTTTCAGCCCCACGATATCGCAGTAAAAGTCCTTGAGTTTGAGCATCGTCTCGTAAGGCGTGCGGATATTGACGTGGTTGAGTTCGGAGACAGGCATGAGTTACCCTGCACGATATTCAATTGAAGGAATCTCAGCCAGTAAACCAAGCACGCTTAATTTGTGGATTATTTTAAGCATTGACTATTATGCACCAACATTCTGCTGACGAACACGGATGTGTAACTCGCGCAACTGCTTCTCATCCACCGCATTCGGCGCATTAGTCATCAGACACTGCGCACGCTGTGTTTTAGGGAAGGCAATCACATCACGAATCGACTCTGCACCAGTCATCAGTGTGACCAAACGATCCAGACCGAACGCCAAGCCGCCATGTGGAGGCGCACCATATTGCAAGGCGTCCAGCAGGAAGCCAAACTTCTCTTGCGCTTCTTCACGGCTGATTTTCAAGGCATCAAACACTTTAGATTGCACATCTTGTTTGTGGATACGCACAGAGCCGCCGCCCACCTCCCAACCGTTTAGCACCATGTCGTAGGCTTTGGATAAGCATGCGCCTGGGTTGCTGGTGAGTAAGTCTTCGTGGCCGTCTTTGGGCGAAGTGAACGGATGATGCAGTGCGACCCAGCGGTCGTTTTCTTCATCATGCTCGAACATTGGGAAGTCCACCACCCACAGTGGCGCCCATGCGCGACCATCTACATGACCTTTTTCATGCCCCACTTTAGTGCGCAATGCGCCCAGTGCCTCGTTTACCACTTTTGTTTTATCTGCCCCAAAGAATACGATGTCGCCATTTTGTGCGCCTGTGCGTTCGATGATGGCTTTCAGTGCAGTTTCATGAATATTCTTAACGATAGGGCTTTGCAGACCTTCTTCATTCAATTTGCTGATGTCATTGACTTTGATGTATGCCAGACCCTTAGCGCCGTAAATTTTTACAAACTCGGTATAGGCATCGATTTCACTGCGTGAAATTGCAGCACCATTAGGCACGCGCAACGCCGCCACACGACCACCCGCCATATTGGCCGCACCTGCGAACACTTTGAAGTCTACATCTTTCATCACGTCTGAAAGTTCAGTGATTTCAAGCGTTACACGCATATCCGGTTTATCTGAACCATAACGGCTCATTGCTTCAGCGAATGGCATGCGGGGGAAATGTGCAGGCAAGTCCACGTTTTGTACTTTTTTCAGCATTTGGCGGATCATCTCTTCCACCAGATCCATGATGTCATTTTCTTCTAGGAACGAAGTCTCGATATCCACTTGGGTAAATTCCGGTTGGCGATCAGCGCGCAAGTCTTCATCACGGAAGCATTTGGTGATTTGGAAGTAGCGGTCAAAACCTGACACCATCAGCAACTGTTTGAACAATTGCGGCGACTGTGGCAACGCAAAGAACTGGCCATGATGCACACGACTAGGCACCAGATAATCACGCGCACCTTCTGGGGTTGAACGTGTCAGCATCGGTGTTTCCACTTCGATAAAGCCATTCTCATCCAAATAGTCGCGCAGGTTTTTCGCTACTTTGTAGCGCAACATCAGGTTTTTCTGCATCGCTGGACGACGCAAATCAATATAGCGATGTTCCAACCGCACGGTTTCAGTCAGGTTATCATCATCCAGCATGAAGGGAGGTGTAAGCGATGGATTGAGAATTTCGATCTCGGTCGCCAGCATCTCTACTTCACCGGTGGGAATGTTGGGATTGACGGTGCCCTCCGGACGGGCGCGCACTTTACACATCACCTTCAACACATATTCATTGCGTACAGATTCTGCAAGTGCGAACGCTGTCGGTGTATCAGGATCAATCACGACTTGCGCCATGCCTTCACGGTCACGCAAATCGATAAAAATAACACCCCCATGATCACGGCGACGATGGGCCCAGCCGCAGAGTGTAACGGTTTGACCAATATGGTCGCGGTTCAGGTGACCGCAATAATGTGTACGCATCATAATAAGTAATTGCTTTAGTATTGAGTTAGAATTTTAGGAGGAGTTTCCGTGGGAGCGACTACCCCCATGGAGATAATATATTTCAGTGCCTGATCAACACTCATATCCAGTTCGATCACTTCTGATTTAGGCAGCATTAGAAAATAGCCCCCGGTGGGGTTAGGTGTGGTTGGTACATAGATGCTGACATAGTCTTCACTATGTAAATGTGTGCTCACATCACCACCGGGAACACCCGTCACGAATGCGATCGTCCATGCTCCCTGCCGTGGAAATTGCACCAGCACGGCCTTGCGGAAGGCATTGCCAGAATCTGAAAACAAGGTATCTGAAACCTGCTTGACACTTGAGTACACCGATTTGACCACTGGCACACGTTGCAGGAGCTTTTCCCACAGATTGATCAAATGCCGACCGAAGAAATTCGTGGCAATGACACCTGTAGTGAGGACGATTAAGAGGGTAAGGGCTGCGCCCATGCCAGGTATATTGCGACCGAACAGCATCTGCGGATGCCAAGCCTCCGGTAACAGTAGCAAGCTTTGGTCCATCGCACCAATCAGTGACCTCAGCACCCATGCGGTAATCACGAGCGGAACCAGTACCAACAAACCCGTAATAAAATACTTTTTCATTAAATTTATGTCCAGACCGCCGTTAGTGGCATGCACAACCCGTACCGCAAGCGGCTGGCGCATTGGATTCTGAAGAAGCTTTTGATGCAGGCGCCTCTGATTTTCGACCGCCTTTAAAATCGGTCGCATACCAGCCGCTTCCTGTCAGTTGGAAGCTAGGCGCAGAAACTTGTTTAGAAAAAGTTTCCTTACCGCACTCAGGACAAGCTTCCACACTTG
>Ga0194120_10004740_pt1 | contig 20650 bp, 23 predicted proteins | sample TA2MahCa65mmetaG_FD_148642 | JGI IMG/M metagenome (GOLD analysis project Ga0194120, IMG submission 148642) | Freshwater microbial communities from Lake Tanganyika, Tanzania - TA2015019 Mahale Deep Cast 65m | ecosystem: Environmental > Aquatic > Freshwater > Lake | place: Tanzania: Lake... | reverse complement strand
TTGAGGGTGGCGGAGGCGAGCTCGCGGGCCTTGGCCTCGACCAGGGCGACGATGTGCTCGACCAGCTTGGCGTCGTCGATCTTATGATCGGCGACGCCGGAGAGATAGATCATGTGATTGCCTTGGCCGCCGCCGGTGAGGCCGATATCGGTCTCGCGGGCCTCGCCGGGACCGTTGACCACGCAACCGATGATCGAGAGCGTGAGCGGCGTGACGATGTGGGCAAGGCGCGCCTCCAGCACCTCGACGGTCTTGATCACCGGAAAGGCCTGACGGGCGCAGGACGGGCAAGAGACGATGCTCACCCCCCGATGGCGCAGACCGAGGGCCTTGAGGATCTCGAAGCCGGCCTTGACCTCCTCGACCGGGTCGGCGGATAGCGAGACCCGGATGGTGTCGCCGATCCCCGCCCAGAGCAGCGAGCCGATGCCGATCGAGGATTTGACCGTGCCCGCGCGCAAGGCGCCCGCCTCGGTGATGCCGAGATGCAGGGGATAGTCGCAGGCCTCGGCCAGTTTCTGATAGGCGGCGACGGCGAGAAAGACGTCGGAGGCCTTGACGCTGATCTTGAACTCGCGGAAATCGTGATCCTCGAGGATCCTGGCGTGGTCGAGGGCGCTTTCGACCATGGCCTCGGGGCAGGGCTCGCCGTATTTCTCGAGCAGATGCTTTTCAAGGGAGCCGGCGTTGACGCCGATGCGCATGGAACAGCCATGGTCGCGCGCCGCCTTGACCACCTCGCGGACCCGCCCGGCGGAACCGATATTGCCGGGATTGATGCGCAGGCAGGCGGCGCCGGCCTCCGCCGCCTCGATGGCGCGCTTATGGTGAAAATGAATGTCGGCGACCACCGGCACCCGCGCCGCCTTGACGATGGAAGCGAGGGCCCTGGTCGAGTCCTCGTCGGGGCAGGAGACGCGGACGATGTCGACCCCCGCCGCCTCGGCCTCGCGGATCTGGGCGATGGTCGCGGCGGCGTCGGCGGTCGGGGTGTTGGTCATGGTCTGGACGGTGATGGGCGCGTCACCGCCGACGGCGACGCCGCCGACCATGATCCGCCGGCTCTTGCGCCGGACGATGTCGCGATAGGGACGGACGCTCATCCTGGCTTGCTTTGTCGTGTCTCCAGAACTCGCGGCCTTTAGCATGAGCGGCAGGGCCGGAACAAGGCGCGCGGGCGATCCCGATCACGGGCCGGGAATTGAATATCCCATACACTAAGTGATATAGTCGGCGATGCCACGCGGATTCAAGACGCGCGGATTCGCGCGTTGGGCGCGAAAGGCGGGGCTATCGGATGCGGCGCTCTGGGCGGCGATCGGCGAGATGTCGAGGGGATTGATCGATGCCCAACTCGGAGGTGGTCTCGTCAAGAAGCGGGTCGCGTTGCCCGGCCGGGGCAAGCGTGGGAGCGCGCGGACCATTGTCGCGACCAATCGGGACGATCGTTGGTTCTTCGTTTACGGTTTCGCCAAGAACGAGGCATCCGACGTGTCGCCCCGCGAATTGGCCGCCCTCAAGGCCCTTGCCGCCGACCTCCTCGCCCTCTCGCCGAGCGACCTCGACGGCGCGGGACAAGATGCAATCGTGGAGATCATTCATGACCAAGCCCAAGTTCCGAAGCCGATTGCTTGAATCGGTGCACGCGGCGGCGAGCGACCTCCGCGCCGCCGGATTCATCGACTTGCGCCGCATGCGCGGCTATGACGCGCTTTGCCGCGCGCCGGTCGAGCCGTTTTCGAGCCGTCGGATTCGCGCCTTGCGTCGCCGGCACCGTTTGAGCCAAGCGGTCCTCGCCTCGGTGCTCAACGCCAGCGTCTCGACGGTACGGCAATGGGAGCTTGGCGAGAAACGTCCAAGCGGCCCCTCGCTCAAGCTCCTTGATCTTCTCGACCGGAAGGGGCTGGAGGCCCTGCTTTGACGGGCGTCGCCTAGTCCATCCCCAGGGCGGATTTATAGATGTCGAGGAGCGCTTCCTGCTCCTGGTACTTGGCCTGGTCGAGTTTGCGCAGCTTGATCACCTGGCGCATGACCTTGGTATCGTAGCCGGCGGCCTTGGATTCGGCGAAGACGTCGCGCACGTCGTCGGCGAGGGCCTTCTTCTCCTCCTCCAGCCGCTCGATGCGCTCGACGAAGGAACGGAGCCGCCCGGCGTCGAGCGCCTCGCCCTTGGGTTTTCCAGCCATGATCTCACCTAACCTGGGAACGGGGCGCGGACGCTATCGCCTCCCGTCCGACGAGGCAAGGGGCGCGCGCTATTTCTTGGCTTCGGGCGCCTTGAAGGGATCGAAGGTCTCGATCTTGGCCCCGGCGCGGAGCTTCTTGGTGGCCTCGGCCATGACCTCGCGCGAGATCTCGTCGCGAAGCTGGTCGGCCGCCTCGTCGAAGGAGGGCGGCGGCGCCGGCCGGCGGCCGTCGAGCTTGATGACGTGCCAGCCGAATTTCGATTTCACCGGGGCCGAGATCTGCCCGACCTTGAGGGTGAAGGCGGCCTCCGAGAACTCCTTGACCATGGCCTCGCGCGGGAAATAGCCGAGATCGCCGCCGTTCTGCTTGGCCGAGGGATCGATCGATTTCTCCCGGGCGATCTTGGCGAAATCGGCGCCGCCCTCGAGCTGCTTGACGATGGCGCGGGCGTCGTTCTCGGTCTCGACCAGGATGTGGCGGGCGGAAACCTCGTCCTCGCCCTTCCAATCGGCGATGGCCTTGGCGAAGCGCTGGCGCAGGGTCTCCTCGCTCACCGCCTTCTCGACCTGCTTGCGCATCCAGGTCTGTTCCAGGATGCCCTCGGTGGCGAAGGCGAGCTGGCGCTTGAAGCCCTCGCTCTCCTGCAGCTTTTCCTTGCGACCGGCATTGGCGGCGAGCTTGCGGTCGATCACCTTGTCGAGGAGCTGGGTGTAGATGAGCTGGAGCGGCAGCTCGCGGTACTCGGCGGGCAGAGAGCGCTGGGCATTGAAGACGTCCGAAAGGCGCACCTCGGTGCCGTCGACCTTGGCGATGACCGGATCGTCGCCGGGCTTGAAGCCCTGAGCGACGACGGGCAGGGCGAGCAGCGCCGCGAAAGCGGCGGCCAGAAGCAAGCGAAACATCGCGGTTTTCCGGATCGGCCGCGACACCCAGGCCCGGCCGCGGATCGGGCCGCGCATATTGGGCGAAGCGCGAAGCGGGCGCAACCGCGGGAAATTCGGGCTATTGCCCGGCGAGGCGCCGCTCCACTTCCATGCAGAGGAAGTGATAGACGATGACGTGGAGCTCCTGCACGCGGGGGGTCTCCCGGCTGGGGAGGTCGATCAGGATATCGGCGAGCGGCGCCATGCGCCCGCCGCCGGCGCCGGTGAGGGCGATGGTGGCCATGCCCAGGGTCCGCGCGGTTTCCATGGCGGCGACGACGTTCGCCGAATTGCCCGAGGTCGAGATGGCGAGAAGAACGCCGCCCGCCTCGCCATAGGCCTCGACCTCGCGGGCAAGGGCGCTTTGCCAGGCGACGTCGTTCGACCAGGCGGTGAGGGTCGCGGGGTTGGCGCCGAGGGCGATGACCCTGTGGCCGGGCCGATCCAACAGGAACTTGGCGGCGAGTTCACCGGCGATATGCAGGGCATCCGCCATCGATCCGCCATTGCCGCAGACGAGCAAAGGGTGGCCGGCGGCGAGGGCGTCGACGATTCGCCGGACGGCGGCGTCGAGACGGGCATCGAGGCCGGCCTTTTGCGTGGCCTCGACCAAATCGGCATGGCCGCCGAGATAGGCACCGAAAGCGGGCATGGACGTTTCCTTAATCGACCAGCGGCGGCAGGGTCAAGGCATCCGCCAGGGATTCGACGCAATGAAGGGCGTAGCGCGGCCCGGCCAGGGCGCGGGCCGACGCTCTTTCGCGCGGACCATAGCCGGTGAGGACATGGACGCCACCCGCGAGGCCAGCGCGTTTTCCCGCCTCGATGTCGCTCGCCCGATCGCCCACGATCCAGGAGCGCGCGAGATCGACGCCGAGATCGTCCCGCGCCGCGAGCAGCATGCCGGGATTGGGCTTGCGGGTCGGGTGATCGGCGACGCGATAGGGGGCGATCGCCTCCTCGTGAAAGGGCGTCGCCAGGACCATGTCGAGTCGCGCCCCGGCGCGCCCGAGTTCGTCCATGATCCGCCATTGCACGGCGGCGAATTCGTCCCAACCGTAATAGCCCCGGCCGATCCCGGCCTGATTGGTCACCACCACCACGGCGATATCGCGGGCATTGGCCGCCGCCACCACGGCGGCGGCGCCTGGAACCAGGCGGGCGTCCTCGACGCGATGGAGATAGTGCACCTCCTCGACCAGGACGCCATCGCGGTCAAGGAAGAGCGCCGGGCGGCCCGGCGCCTTGCGCGATCGAACCTCGCGCCAGATGCCATCGGAGACAGGATGAGCGGTTTTCGTCATCGGCCCGCCTTGCAGGGTCGAGGTCGGCGTCGGTTCAGCCGAAGGAGGGAAGATCTTCGCTCCGCGCGACCAGGTCGGCGAGGATCTTCTCGGCGCCCTGGACGTTCTCGATCGAATCGGGCGAGAGGCGTCCGCGATGGGTCGGGTCCATCAGCTTTTCGGCGGCGGATTGAATGATGGCGAGTTCCTTCTCGAAAACCTCGCGGGTGCCGATGGGCAAGGGGCGGCTGGCGATGCTCTTGAGGTATTTGAGCTTGGCGCCGATCAGGGCGCTGAGGATGAGGAGGGTGATGTCGTCGAACCGGCGGCGCAGATCCTCCTTGCCGCGAAATTTGAGGTCGATCAACTGGTTCTCGATCAGCGACGCGAAACTGTCGAATTCCAACACCTTGTTCTGGAGGTCGCGATAGTCGCGAATGCCGCGCTTCTCCGCCTGGCGGTCGATGGTCTTGGCGAAATCGAGGAGCTTCTGGGCCTGCTGTTCGAGAGCCGTGATCAGTTCGATGATCGAGGGCGGCTTGCGCGGCGACAGGGGCATCTTGGTGCCCATCGCCGTCTCGAGAATCGTGGGCGAACCACCCCCGCCGCCCTTGCGGCGCACGACCGACCGGTCCCGCCGACTGACATTGGTGACGGAGGAGGGCGAGCGTGGCAGTTGTCCTGGCGCTTTGGCCATGGACCAAGTCTCCCCAAGGGCGAAGCTATTCTGCGTCTTGACGAAAATATGGATTTATCCGGGATGTTTCAACGTCTCTTAAACGCCTGAGTCACGTCTTTGACCTAACCGCCTGCGGTTACTACTGATTTGTCCTTTCGTTTCAATGAGATAAAAATAGACCCAAGGGAAAGAGCCAAAATGCCTCGACTTCGCTAGATATTGGGGTTATCCACAGCATGTGGATAAATTGATCAAGGAGCTCGGTAAATGACGGATGTCACCGCCGCCTCGCGTCGCAATTCAGATACCCAGCATGCCCCGATCGGCGTTCGGCACCTCGTGGCCGTGGCGGTCTGGTTGCTCACCGCGCTTTTGGCGGTGCCGGTGATCCTGGGCGGAGCGGTGCAAAGCCCCATGGGTCGCGCCTTGGTCATTCTGATTCTGGTCGGCATGGCCGCCAGCGTTCAGATCATCCTGCGTCCTTCGGCGGAGAAGGCGAGGAAGGCCTGACCTCGCCGGCCGGCGCGGTCGGCGTCTTTGCCCGGCTGAACGGCACCCAACCCCGTACCCTGCCGAGCGCGATCGGTCGCGCGAGCGAGAGCGCGACGCTGCCGCCCACCAGGAAAAGGGTCGCGAGCAACGCCGCCCAGGTCGGAATGGGATCGGGCTCGAGCGCGCCGTTGACGATCAGCTTGATCCCGACCAGGACAAGAACCAGCGACAGCCCGTATTTCAGATAGGCGAAACGCCCGACCAGCCCGGCGAGGGCGAAGTAGAGCGAGCGCAACCCCAGCACCGCGAAGGCATTGGCGGTGAAGACGATGAAGGGGTCCCGGGTGACGGCGAAGATCGCCGGAATGCTGTCGAGGGCGAAGACCAGGTCGGTCGCTTCCACCAGGATCAAGGCGAGAAAGAGCGGCGTCGCCACCCAGCGGCCATCGCGGCGCAAAAGGAACTCGGATCCCGTCGCCTCCTTGGTCACCGGCAGGAGGCGGCGGGCGAAGCTCAGCACGATGTTGTTGTCGAGGTCGGGCTCGGCGTCGGCGGCGCGCAGCATGCGCCAGCCGGTGATGACGAGAAAGGCGCCGAAGAGATAAATGATCCAATGGAAGCGGGCGATCAGCCCGGCCCCCAACAGGATCAAGACGAGGCGCATCACCAGCGCGCCGATGATGCCCCAGAACAGCACCCGGTGCTGGCGTTCCGGGGGAATGCCGAGATGGGCAAAGACCAGGACGAAGACGAAGAGATTGTCGAGGCTGAGGCTCCACTCGATGGCATAGCCGGTGGCGAATTCGACCGCCGCTCCGGCGCCGAGGGTCCACCACAGACCAAGGGCGAAAAAGCCGGCGAGGGCGGCGTAGGCGGCGCTCGCGCCGACGGCCCTCGCCATGCCGATCGGCCGCCCGCCGCGATTGAGCATCCCAAGATCGAAGGCCAGGAGCACCGCGACCAAGCCGGCGAAGGCGATCCAAACCCAAACGGGAACAGCGGCGGTCATCGCGGACCCTTTCTCGCCCCTTTCGGGGGCCATCTGTGATCCGACATCACGCGCAAGCCGCGCGTCAGAGGGGCCCGGACCTTGCCGCCTGAAATGGGGCAGTCAAAACCCCAATTCAAGAGCGCAAAAACCTGATTCATCCCTTTTGATTGGTCATTCCGGCCAAGCCGCATCGCGGCGCGAGCCGGAATCCAGGAGCGTTGACGCGGCGCCTGGACCCCGGGTCTCGCCGTGCTCGCCCGGGGTGACGGCCTCATCGGGCTTTGATGGATCAAACTCTAGACGTCGAGATTGGCGACCTTGAGGGCGTTCTGCTGGATGAAGTCCCGCCGCGGCTCGACCATGTCGCCCATCAGGGTCTCGAACACCGAATTGGCGTCGAGGGCGTCGTGGACCCGGACCTGGAGCAGCGAACGTTTGGTCGGATCCAGGGTGGTTTCCCAGAGCTGGTCGGGATTCATCTCGCCCAGGCCCTTGTAGCGCTGGATGGCGGCGCCTTTGCGGCCATAGGCGAGGACCTGCTCGAAGAGCTCGGTCGGGCTTTCGATGCGGATCGGCTCGGCGCCCTTGCGCTTGAGCTTGGCCGGATGGCCGTAATTTCGCTGAAGTTCCTCGGCCATCTGGTCGAGGCGTCGCGCCTCGGTCGAGCGGATGAGGTGGCCGTCGATGACGTGGACCTCCTCGACCCCGCGCAGATTGCGGATGAAACGCAAGCCGCCGTCGGCGGTCGGGATGCCGGTCCATTCCTTCTCGCCCTCGTCCGAAAGCGCCCGCAGGCGCCCGGCGACATACTCGGCGATCTGCTTGGCGGTGGCGCCATCGGCGAGCATCTCGGCGTTGAGGGCGCCGGCGATCGCCACCTGCTCGACGACCCGGCGGGAATAGCGCCGCGCCACGGCGTCGATGAGGTGGCTGGCTTCCCGCGCCCGGTCGACCAAGGCGCGCAGGGGCTCGCCCATGACCACGCCGCCGCCATGGAGCTCGAGGCTCGCCTCCTCCAGCCCGACGCCGATCAGGTGGTCCTCCATCGCCCGCTCGTCCTTGAGGTAGACCTCGCTCTGGCCGCGCTTGAACTTGTAGAGCGGCGGCTGGGCGATGAAGAGATAGCCGGCCTCGATCAGCTTCGGCATCTGGCGGAAGAAGAAGGTGAGCAGCAGGGTCCGGATATGGGCGCCATCGACATCGGCGTCGGTCATGATCACGATCTTGTGGTAGCGCGCCTTGGCGAGGTCGAATTCCTCCTCGCCGATGCCGGCGCCGATCGCCGTGATCAGGGTGCCGATCTCCTGGCTCGACAGCATCTTGTCGAAGCGGGCGCGCTCGACGTTGAGGATCTTGCCGCGCAGCGGCAGCACCGCCTGATTGGCGCGGTCACGCGCCTGCTTGGCCGAGCCGCCGGCGCTGTCGCCCTCGACCAGGAAGATCTCGGACTTGGCGGGATCGCGTTCCTGGCAATCGGCGAGCTTGCCGGGAAGATTGGAGATGTCGAGGGCGCCCTTGCGGCGGGTGAGCTCGCGGGCCTTGCGCGCGGCCTCGCGCGCCGCCGCCGCCTCGTAGACCTTGCCGACGATCTGCCGCGCCTCGGCGGGGTGCTCCTCGAACCATTGGCCGAGGCGGTCGGCGACGATCTGCTCGACCACCGGGCGCACTTCGGAGGAGACCAGCTTGTCCTTGGTCTGGGACGAGAACTTGGGATCCGGCACCTTGCAGGACAGGACGCAGGTGAGGCCCTCGCGCATGTCATCGCCCGAGAGGGTGATCTTCTCGCGCTTGGCGATGCCGCTTTCCTGGGCGTAGGCGTTGACGCAGCGCGTGAGGGCGGCGCGAAAACCCGCGAGATGGGTGCCGCCATCCCGTTGCGGGATGTTGTTGGTGAAGCACAGCATGGTCTCGTGGTAGCTGTCGTTCCATTCGAGGGCGACCTCGACGGTGGTGCCCTCGCGCTCGCCGATGACATGGACCGGCGGGGCGTGCAGCGCCTTCTTGGCCCGATCGAGCCAGAGGACGAAAGCCTCGATTCCGCCGTCGTAGCGCATCTCGACCTTGCGGGCCTCGACATGGCGGGCGTCGGTCAGCACCACCATGACCCCGGAATTGAGGAAGGCGAGCTCGCGCAGGCGGCGCTCCAGCGTGTCGAAGTCGAATTCGGTGCGCGTGAAGATGGTGGGCGAGGGCAGGAAGGTGACCTCGGTGCCGCGCTTGCCTTCCGGCGCCGGGCCGATCTTGGCGAGGGGCGCGGCGGGATCGCCGAGATGGAAGGTCATGGCGTGCTCCTCGCCGCCCCGCCAGATGAGGAGATCGAGCCGGTCGGAAAGCGCGTTGACCACCGAGACGCCGACGCCGTGCAGGCCGCCCGAGACCTTGTAGCTGTTCTGGTCGAATTTCCCGCCGGCATGAAGCTGGGTCATGATGACCTCCGCCGCCGAGACGCCTTCCTCGGCGTGGATCTCGGTCGGGATGCCGCGGCCATTGTCGCGCACCGTGCAGGAGCCGTCGGCATTGAGGACCACGTCGACCCGGTCGCAATAGCCGGCGAGGGCCTCGTCGATGGCGTTGTCGACCACCTCGTAGACCATGTGGTGGAGGCCGGAGCCGTCATCGGTGTCGCCGATATACATGCCCGGACGCTTGCGCACGGCGTCGAGGCCGCGCAGCACCTTGATGCTGTCGGCGCCATAGGCCTGGGGATCGCCGTTGCCGTTGTTGTCGTTGGTCTCGGTCATGTCGGGGTTCCAATCACGCGGCCGTCGGCGACGGCGAAATAGGTGGCAAGGCCCGCGAGGGCGGCGAAGGGGGCGAGGTCGGTGCCGGTGAGCCAGGCCTGCGCCCCGAGGCCGGCGATCTCGGCGAAGAGGGCGAGGCGCCGCGTCTCGTCGAGATGGGCGGCCACCTCGTCGAACAGGAGGATCGGGGCGACGCCGCGATAGGCGGCGATCAGGCGGGCCTCGGCGAAGACCAGGGCGAGGAGCAGCGCCTTCTGCTCCCCCGTCGAGCACAACTCGGCGGGCATGTCCTTGGCGAGGTGGCGTAGCGCGAGATCGGCGCGGTGCGGGCCCTCGGCGGCGCCGCCGGCCTCGGCATCGCGCGGGCGCGAGTCGCGCAAGAGCGCGCGAAACCGCTCCTCGACCGCGATCGCCGGGGCGTCGCGCAGAAGGGCCTCGATCTTTCCCTCGATGGCCACCGCGGCGGCGGGGAAGGGGCCGCGCGCCTCCGCCATCACCCCCCGCAGGCGATCGACGGCGTCATTGCGGGCGGCGGCGACCGCGACGCCCTGGGCGGCGATGGTCTCTTCGAGGGCCGCGAGCCAGGCGGGGTCGGGGGCGCCGTCGCGCAGGAGCTTGGCCCGTTCCCGGAGCGCCCGGGTGTAACCCGAGACGCGCTTGGCATGCTCGGGATCGAGGGCGACCACCAGGCGATCGAGCACGCGCCTTCGCGCCGAGGCGGAATCGAGGAAAAGCCGGTCTTGCTCCGGCGTCGCCCACAACACCGCGACCGAGCCGGCCTTGATCGCCGCGCCGCGCGCCGGTTGACCGTCGATCCGAAACGTCCGGCGAAGCTGCGGGGCATCGTCGTATTCGACATCGACCTCGTCGGTGTCGGCGACCGGTTGGGGGCCCCGGGCGATGCCGGTGCCCAGTTGGAAGGTTCCGCCGGGACCATCGATCCGCGCCGCGACGCTCCATCCTTCGGCGCCTCGGCTGGCTACCTCGGTCAGGCGGACGCCGCGCAAGCCCCGGCCGGGAGCGAGAAAGGAGATCGCCTCGAGCACATTGGTCTTGCCGGCGCCGTTGGGGCCGGTCAGCACGGTCGCCCCCTGGCCGGCTTCAAGGCGAAGCGTCGCGTAGGAGCGGAAGGTGGCGAGGTCAAGGCGCCGGACGGCATGGGCCGCCCGCCCGGGCGCGGCCTCGGCCGCCTCCGCCCGCGCCGGCATCGCTTGCGTCATCTTTCTCAGACGCGCATCGGCATGAGAACGTAGAGCGCCGCCTTGTCCTCGCCGTCCCGCACAACCACCGGCGAGGTGGAATCGGCGAATTCGAACTGGGCCTCGGCCCCGGTGACCTGGGCGAGAATGTCGAGGAGGTAGCGCGAGTTGAAGCCGATAGCGAGGGCGCCTCCGCGGTAGGCGGCGGCGATCTCCTCGCTGGCGCTTCCCTGCTCGGCGCTCGAGGCCGAGACGGTCAGGCGGTCCTTGTCGAGAGCGAGCTTGACCGCGCGAAGCTTGTCCAGCGAGTTGATGGTCGAGACCCGGTCGACCGCGGCGGCCAGGATCTTGGGCTCGATGGCGAGGCGCTTGTCGTTCTGGCGGGGAATGACCCGCTGATAGTCCGGGAAGGTGCCGTCGATCAGCTTGGAGGTGAGAACCGCCTCGCCGACCTCGAAGCGGATCTTGGTGGTGGAGAGCGCGACCTCGACCGTCGCCTCGTCCTCGCCGAGGAGCTTGCGCAACTCCCCGATCACCTTGCGGGGCACGATGACCCCGGGCATGCCCGAGGCCCCGGCGGGCATGGCGACGTCGACCTGGGCCAGGCGATGGCCATCGGTGGCGACGGCGCGCAGCCGCTCGCCGCCCTCGTTGGCGACGTGCAGGAAGATGCCGTTGAGGTAGTAGCGCGTCTCCTCGGTGGAGATGGCGAAGCGGGCGCCGTCGATCAGCTTGCGCAAATCGGCGGCGGGCAGGCGGAAGCGGTGGGGCAACTCGCCCTCGGCCATCACCGGAAAATCCTCGACCGGCAGGCAGGCGAGGGAGAATTCGGACCGCCCGGAGCGAAGCGCGAGGCGCCCCTCGCCCTTGCCCACCGCGAGTTCGACCTGGGCCCCCTCGGGGAGCTTGCGGACGATGTCGTAGAGGGTGTGGGCCGGGGCGGTGGTCGCGCCCTTGGCCTGGACGTCGCAGGCGATCGAGGCGACGACCGCGAGGTCGAGATCGGTCGCGGTCAGGGCGATCTGGCCGTTCTCCGCCCCGATGCGGACATTGGAGAGGATGGGGATGGTGTTGCGGCGTTCGACCACGCTCTGGACATGCTCGAGGGAGCGGAGGAGCGCGGTCCTTTCGATGGTGAGTTTCATGGTCTCGCCGTGGGTCCTGCGGTGCCGTTGGGGACGGGCGCCGCCGCCCGCCGACTCGGACGAAGTATAGCCTCCCCCGCGCCGCGCTGTGAACCGGCTTCGGCGGCGGAAAAAGCCCCCGACCCTAGCCTTCGAGTTGGCGGCGGAGGAGTTCGAGGTCCTCGGCGAGGGCCCGGTCGGTCATGCGCAGCTCGTCGATCTTGCGCACGGCGTGCATCACCGTGGTGTGGTCACGGCTGAACTTGCGGCCGATCTCGGGCAGCGAGCGCGGGGTGAGCTGCTTGCAGAGCCACATGGCGACCTGGCGCGGCCGCGCGATCGAGCGGGCGCGACGGCTCGAATTCATCTCGTTGAGGCGGATGTTGTAGTGGGTCGCCACCAGCTTCTGGATGTCCTCGACATTGACCTTGCGGTCGGCGGCGCGCAGGAGATCGCGGAGCACCTCCTGCGCCATTTCCGGGGTGATCGGGCGTCCGACCAAATTGTGATGGGCGAGCAGGCGGTTGAGCGCGCCCTCGAGCTCGCGGACATTGGTGGTGATGCGGTGGGCGAGGAATTCGAGCACCCGCTCCGGCACCGTCGTGCCGCCGAGTTGCTGGGCCTTGGTCTGGAGGATGCCGAGGCGCAGCTCGTAGTCGGACGGGTGGATGTCGGCGACCAGGCCCCAGCCCAGGCGCGAGCGCAGGCGGTCGTCGAGCTTGTCCATGTCCGCCGGCGACTTGTCGGCGGTGAAGATCATCTGCTTGTTGAGGTCGGCGAGGGCGTTGAAGGTGTTGTAGAACTCGTCCTGGGTCGATTCCTTGCCGATCAGGAACTGGACGTCGTCGACCATCAGGATGTCGACGGCGCGGAACTGCTGCTTGAAGGCCATGGTGTCCTTGGAGCGCAGCGCGCCGACGAAGCGGTAGAAGAAGTGCTCAGAGGAGAGGTAGACGATCTTGCGGTCGGGCTGGCGGCGGCGGATGTGCCAGCCGATGGCGTGCATCAGATGGCTCTTGCCGAGACCGACCCCGCCATAGATGAAGAGCGGGTTATAGGGCGCGGCGTCCGCCTCGGCCACGCGCCGGGCTGCGGCGTGGGCGAACTCGTTGGGTGGACCGACCACGAAATTCTCGAAGGTGTAGCGCGGATCGAGGGGCGAGCCGATGTCGCCGTCGTTGCCGATGGTCGCCGCGCCGTCGCGGCCGCGACCCGGCGCCGCCGGCTGGGGCGCGGCGTTCCTCGGCTGGACCACGATCTCGACCTGGTGGATGGCGGGGCATTCCTCGCGGCAGGCGGCGCGCAGGCGATCGACGTAGTTCGCCATGACGTATTCGCGGGCGTAGCGCGTGCCGGCGCCGAGGGTGACGCGGCCGCCCTGGGTGCCGACATAGGCGAGGCCCTTGAGCCAGGTGTTGAAGGTGGCTTCGCCGAACTCGGCGCGCAGGCGCTCGCGGACGCGTTCCCATTGGGCGGGCGTGATTTCGTTCATCGCACTATCCTTGAAACCAGGGCAGGCCGGCGACCTTCCAGCCGCCCACCATGCCGCGATGCTTGGCGGGATCGAGGTCGCCCTCGAAGCCGCCCGAGAGATTGAAACAGCTTTGCCAGCCGGCGGCGAGCGCGGCCTCGGCGGCCTTGCGCGAACGCCCGCCGGAACGGCAGATGAAGACGGTCGCCGAGTTCTTGGCGACGCCGCTGGCGGCCAACTCGTCGAGAAAGGCGGGATTGAGTCCCTGGGAGGGGAAGTGCTGCCACTCGACGAAGGCGACGCTCTTCTCGATGCGGGCGAGATCGGGAACCCCGACGAAGGTCCATTCGGCGCGGCTGCGAACGTCGACCAGGCGCGCCCCGCCGTCGTGTTCGAGGAGGTCCCAGGCTTCGCGCGGGGAGAGATCGCGCAACGCGGTCATCGATGCCTAGCCTTCTCGCCCAACCGAACCATCGATGCCTCGCCCCGCTCCGCCGTTCCCGGTCTCAACTTCAAAAAGGCTCCGCCGCTGGCCGCGTTCGGCGGCGCATGACGTCGCGCTTTCTTTTTTCTCGGCTGGTCGGATCGAAATTGATCCGCAGGCCTCCCTGGAGAAAAACGTTAGCCCCGCCTCTCGCGACTCGCAACAGGATCGAATACGGAGATGCGGAAAAATTTTCGGACGTGACACGATTGCACGGGGCGCTTGACAATTTCGCGCGCGCCCAATCAACGAACGCGACACGACGCCGCGTCGCGTGGGCGACGCGGTCCTCCGGCCGAGGCCCGATCAGCCCAGTTTCTTGATGCTGGCGGAGAGGCGCGAGATCTTGCGCGCGACGGTGTTGCGGTGAAGGATGCCCTTGGTGACGCCGCGCATCATCTCGGGCTGCGCCGCCTTGAGCGCGGCCTGGGCCGCTTTCTTGTCGCCGCTCTTGATCGCGTCCTCGACCTTGACCAGGAAGGTGCGGACGCGGCTCTTGCGGGCGCGGTTGACGGCGGCGCGGCGCGCCGCCTGGCGAACGCGCTTCTTGGCCGAGAGGGTGTGGGCCATTTGTGGTCCTTCGTGGTGCCTGAAAGCCGGGGCGCGCTTATAGCTTCGGGCGCCCCGGCCGTCAACTTGGGCGAGGCGGCGATCAGCGGTCCTTGAAGCCCGCCTTGCGCTTGGCGACGAAGGCGGCCATGCCCTCGGAGCGGTCCTCGGTCGAGAAGGTCGAGTGGAACAGCCGCCGCTCGAAGCGCACGCCCTCGGCGAGGGTGGTCTCGTAGGACCGGTTGACCGATTCCTTGCACATCATGACGATGGGCTGGGAGAGCTCGGCGATCTGGCTCGCGACCTTGACCGCCTCGTCGAGGAGCTGGGCGAGGGGCACGATGCGCGAGACCAGCCCGGCGCGTTCCGCCTCGGCCGCGTCCATCATCCGCCCGGTCAGGCACATCTCCATGGCCTTCGACTTGCCGACGAAGCGGGTGAGGCGCTGGGTGCCGCCGGAGCCGGGAATGGTGCCCAGCTTGATTTCGGGCTGGCCGAATTTGGCGTTGTCGGCGGCGAGGATGAAGTCGCACATCATGGCGAATTCGCAGCCCCCGCCCAGGGCGAAGCCGGCGACGGCGGCGATGATCGGCTTGCGGCAGGTCGAGACCCGCTCCCAGCCCTTGGTGATGAAGTCGGCCTTGTAGACGTCCATGTAATCGCGGGGCTGCATTTCCTTGATGTCGGCGCCGGCGGCGAAGGCCTTGTCGGAACCGGTCATCACCAGGCAGCCGATGTTCGGGTCGGCCTCGAAGGCATCGAGGGCCTGGCCCACCTCGGCGACCAGGGCGGCGTTGAGGGCGTTGAGGGCGTCCGGCCGGTTGAGTCGGACGATGCCGACCTTGCCGCGGGTTTCGACCAAGATGTTCTGGTAGGCCATCTCTTCCTCCGTGATAAGAATAAAGGGTGGGGCCCTATTCGGGCTTGATGGAAAAGCGAACCTCGAGGACGGCGCCCCGCGAATGAAAGGCGAGGGTGAGGACCTCGCCCTCGCGGCGATAGCGCAGCGGCGCGATCTTGGTCCAGCCGAGGGAGGGAAGCGCCGCGCCATAGAATTTCTCGACCTCGGCCCTTGCGACGCCGCCGAAAGCGTCGATCTCGACGATCCGCCCATCCGGCTTGTCGAAAACCAGGGCGGTTTCTTCCTTGGCGATCAGGCCCGGCATCAGGGGCAAGTCCTCGAGCCCGGCGATCCAGTCATAGCCCTCGGCCCGCGCCGCGCCGAGGGCGAGCACCAGGGAGAGGACCATCGGGATCGAGCGGAGGCTCACTTCTGCTTCCTCGGACAGTAATAGGTGGCGCGCCCGGCCTGGACGATCTTGCGGATGGCGCCATCGCAATCACAACCGGGGCAAGGCTCGCCCGCCCGGTCATACACCTTCCAGGCGTGTTGGAAATAGCCGAGTTCGCCATTGGCCTGGACATAATTTCGCAGCGAGGATCCGCCCGCCTTGATCGCCGCCTTGAGCACCGCCTTGATGGCGGCGACAAGCCGCGCGGCCCGCTCGCCGGTACACGTGGCGGCGCTGCGCTTGGGTGAGATGCCGGCGCGGAACAAGGCTTCCGAGGCGTAGATGTTGCCGATGCCGGCGACGACCCGTTGATCGAGCAGTGCCGCCTTGATCGGCGTCTTCTTGCCCGCGAGGGCGGCGGCCAAGCGCGCGCCGGTGAAGGATAGACCGAGCGGTTCCGGCCCGATGCCCCGGAAGAGCGGATGGCGTGGTTCCTCCGCCGTCGGCACCAACGCCATCAGGCCGAAACGCCGGGCGTCGTTGAAGCGCAGCTCGTCCCCCCGGTCGGTCGCGAGCGTCACATGGTCGTGGCGATCGAGATCAGCGCCGGGCTTGGCGAAGGTGAGGCGCCCGGTCATGCCGAGATGGACGACCAGGCTCTCGCCGCCCGAGAGCCTAATAAGAATGTATTTGGCCCGCCGCTCCACCCCCTCGATCCGCCGTCCCGTCAGCCGAGGCCCGAGATCCCGGGGCAGGGGCGCGCGCAAATCGGGCCGCCGCGCCGTCGCCGCGGCGATCCTTGCCCCCACCAGGCGGGGGCGCAGGCCGCGGATGACGGTCTCGACTTCGGGAAGCTCCGGCATGGGGCGGGGACCCTAGCAGGGGCAAGCCCGCCTCCCAAGGGGCGACATGGTCGCGGGGCTTCGGCGGTCCCGGACTTGCTCTCCGCCCGCCAAGACGCTATGTCATTGGCGAAACAGGGGGAAACAAGGTCGATGAAACTCTACGACCTGAGCAAACTGGCCGTACTCCTGGTCGATGACAACAAATTCATGCGGAGCACCATGTTCCAGGTGCTCTACGGCCTCGGCGTTCGCAGCATCATGCAGGCCCAGGATGTCCCCTCGGCGCGGGGTTATCTCAAGGATTTCCCGATCGATGTTCTGATCACCGACCTCGACATGGGCACGCTCTCCGGCCTCGACCTGATCAAGGAAGTGCGCGACGCGATCGAATCGAGCAACCGCCTGGTCAACATCGTCATGCTCACCGGCAACGCCACCAAGGCGAATGTCATGCGGGCCCGCGACGCCGGGGTCACCGAATTTCTTTCCAAGCCGGTGTCGGCCCAGGCGCTTTACGCGCGGCTGGTCGAGATCATCGAAAATCCCCGGCAATACGTGCGGGCCGGGGAATATTTCGGCCCCGATCGGCGCCGCAAGGCGGATGAAACCTATAACGGCCCGCGCCGACGCGCCGACGATCAGGAATAGGCCGGGGGGGCCGCCATGTCGGAGAAAGGCAAGTTCGAGATCGTCGGGCAGCCGCCCAGCCTCGAGGGCAAGGTCAAGCTCATGATCGGGCGCGACGCCGACGAGCTGCTCAAGGCCGCGGAAAAGCGCATCGAGGGCCTCAAGGACGAGTTCATCGGCATCCTCAAGCGCGACGCCGAGCGCCTGGGCGACCAGATGGCGACCGCCGAAAAGGACCCCGCCGGCCGCGTCGCCGCCATCAAGTCGATCCGCAAGATGGCCCATGAGCTTCGGGGCCAGGGCGGGACTTTCGGTTACCCCCTGATCTCCGAGGTCGGCGACACCCTGGTCAAGTACATCGACACCGTCCAGGAGGCGAGCGACAACGACCTCAAGATCATGCGGGCCCATGTCGATGCCATTCGCGTGGTCCAATCCCGGGTCATCACCGGCGACGGCGGCGATGTCGGGCGGGCGCTGCTCGCCGAACTCCAGCGCATCCTCGCCCGCGCCGGCGCCGAGCTCTGAGGCGGCGATGAGCGACAAGCCCAAGGCGGAGTTCATTTCCAATCCCCGCTCGCTCAACAGCAAGGTGCGGGTGGTGCCGGGCAAGAGCGCTGACGATCTGCTCAAGGGCGCCGGCCTCAACATCGAGAATTTGCGCGGCGATTTCATCGCCATGCTGCGGGAAGAAAACGAAAGCCTGGGCAAGGCCATGGCGGTCGCCGACAAAAACGCCGCCGGCCGCGCCGCCGCGATCGAGGAGATGCGGCGCATCGTCAACGATTTGCGCGGCACCGCCGGGGGCTATGGCTATGCCCTGGTCGGCGAGGTCACGGCCTCGGCCTGTACCTTCATCGACGGAACCAAGGAATGGAACCCGGCGACCCTCGCCATCCTCCGCGCCCATGTCGATACCTTGCGGGCGGTGGTCGCCGGCAATATCGCCGGGGATGGCGGCCCCGCCGGACGGCAATTGATGGCCGGGCTTCAGGCGGTGATGGCGCGGATCAAGGGCTGAACCAGCCTGAAGCGCCTTGAACGCGCTTGCCCGGCATGACGTCAGTGTCATACCTGCGAAAGCAGGTATCCAGCGAGCCAAAGATGGACACCTGCTTTCGCAGGTGTGACAAAAAATGAGGCCGCGATTCAATCCGCCTTGTTCTCGGCCCTTGCCGCTTTCTTGTGGCGCGGCCGCCCTGCCGGAGCGAAGGCCCTAAAAGACCCGCTCTCACCCTGAGCGCCCTCTACCCCCCATAGGCCCGCGCCATGGCGTCGGCGAGGCGACGGGCGAAGGCGGCGGGATCGGGCACGCTCTCGCCCTCGACCACCCTCGCGAGATCGAGGAGGAGCTCCGCCGCCTCGGCGAGGCCGGCGCTCGCCCCTTCGCCCTTGGCCCGCGCGGCGAGGGCCCGGATGAGGGCATGGCGGGGATTGATCTCGAGCACGCGGGGGGCGATGTCGCCGATCTGCTTGTGGGCCTTGAGCATGCGGGCGAGGTGCATGTCGAGATCGTTGTCGCCGGCGACCAGGCAGACGGCGCTTTCGGTCAGGCGATCCGAGGCGCGCACGTCCTTGACCCGCTTGTCGAGGCTTTGCTTGAGCACGGCGACCAGGGTGCCGATCGCCGCCTCGTCGATCTCGCCCTTGGCCTCGGGCGCGGCGGCGTCCTCGGCCGGCTTGAACTTGGCGAGATCGTGGCCCCCCCGCGTCGCCGATTTGAAGGCCTTGCCCTTGTAGGGACCGACGACGTTGATCCAGAAATCATCGACCGGGTCGGCGAGCAGCAGCACCTCGAGCCCCCGCGCCTTGAAGCCCTCGATCTGCGGGCTGCGGGCGACGGTCTCGGCGTCGTCGCCGGTGATGAAATAGACGGCGTCCTGGCCCTCCTTCATCCGCCCGACATAGTCCTCGAGGGAGGCGAGCTTGCCGCCGGATTGGGTGGTGCGAACGCGCAGGAGCTTGAAAAGCTCCTCCCGCCTCTCGCGGTCCTCGTAGAGGCCCTCCTTGAGCACGGCGCCGAAATTCTCCCAGAAGGTCTCGTATTCGGCGGGGGCGTCGGCCGCCTTCTTCTCCAGCTCGGCGAGAACGCGCCGGGTCGCCGCCTGGGCGATCTTGCCGATCACCGGATTGTTCTGAAGCATTTCGCGGGAGAGGTTGAGCGGCAGGTCCTGGCTGTCGATCACCCCCTTGAGGAAGCGCAGATAGCGGGGGATGAGGCCCTCGGCGTCCTCGGCGATGAAGACGCGGCGGACATAGAGCTTCACGTGGTGCTTGCGCGAGGGCTCGAACAGGTCGAAGGGCTTGAGGGACGGCACGCAGAGGAGGAGGGCGTATTCCATCAAGCCCTCGGCCTTGGCATGGACCGACAGCCAGGGATCGCCCACCCCGCCGACATGATGGAAGAACTCCTTGACCTGGTCGTCCTTGATCTCGCTCTTGGCCCGCGCCCAGAGGGCAGAGGCGGAATTCGCCTGCTTGGCCTCGCCCTCGCCGTCCTTGACGAAAATCGGCACGGCGATGTGATCGGAATAGCGCCGGATGATGCCGCCGAGGCGCTCGGCGCCGAGGAACTCGTCCTCGCCGTCGCGGAGCTTGAGGCGGATCGCCGTGCCCCGCCCCGCCTTGTCCGCCGGAGCGACGGTGTATTCGCCCTGGCCGTCGGAGGTCCAATGCCAGGCCTCGCTCGTTCCCGCCCGGCGGGAGGTGACCTCGACCTCCCGCGCCACCATGAAGGCCGAATAGAAACCGACGCCGAATTGCCCGATCAGGGCGACGTCGCCCGCCTTGTCCTTGGCCATTTGGGCGAGGAAGGCCTGGGTGCCGGAGCGGGCGATGGTGCCGAGATTGTCGATCAGCTCCTCCCGGCTCATGCCGACGCCATTGTCGGAAATCACCAGTTCCCGCGCCTTGCCATCGATGGCGACATCGACGCGAAAGGCCGCGTCGTCGCCGAGGAGGTCGGCGTTTTCGATGGCGAGGTAGCGCAGCCGGTCGCAGGCGTCGGAGGCATTGGAGACGAGCTCGCGAAGGAAGATCTCCTTGTCGGAGTAGACCGAATGCACCATGAGGTGCAGGAGCTTGGCGACCTCGGCCTGGAAGCCGCGGGTTTCGGAGGTTTGGGTCTGTGCGTCGGTCATGGCCTGTCCAGGTGGCGGGAATTCCACGACGCCGATATGGGCCTTCACCCCCTTCCGTCAAGGGGGTGGATCAACCGTGGCGGAGCTTGAGGTAGAGGATCGAGCCGGCGAGGGCGAGGGTCACCCCATTGGCAGCGATCAGGGGGAGGTCGCCCTGGATCAGTCCGTAGATCAACCAGAGCACGATCCCCGCGACCAGGATCGAGAACATGCCCAGCGAAATGTCGCGGGTCTGGCGGCTGCGCCAGGTCTGGACCACCTGGGGCACGAAGGCGGCGGTGGTGAAGGTCGCGGCGACCAGGCCGAGGGCTTCGATCAGGGTTTCGTTCATGGGCGTCTCGATTCGCGCCCGAGTATAGCCCGCCTTGCCGGTCCGGCGCGGCTGGGCTACTTCTGCGCCTCATCCCGAGGGAGAACACCATGTCCATCCAGCGTTTCAAGGCCGGCCCCCGCATGAGCCAGGCGGTCCGCCACGGCAACACCGTCTATGTCGCCGGCCAGGTGGCCGCCGACCCCAAGCCCTCGGTCAAGGAACAGACCAGGCAGATCCTCGCCCAGATCGACGAATTGCTCGCCGCCGCCGGCAGCGACAAGACCAAGCTGCTTTCGGCGACCATCTGGCTCGCCGATATCCGCGGCTTCGCCGAGATGAACGAGGTCTGGGATTCCTGGGTCAGCCAGGG
>Ga0194120_10004735_pt1 | contig 20660 bp, 19 predicted proteins | sample TA2MahCa65mmetaG_FD_148642 | JGI IMG/M metagenome (GOLD analysis project Ga0194120, IMG submission 148642) | Freshwater microbial communities from Lake Tanganyika, Tanzania - TA2015019 Mahale Deep Cast 65m | ecosystem: Environmental > Aquatic > Freshwater > Lake | place: Tanzania: Lake... | reverse complement strand
CCACGCCCGTCGAGCGGCTCGTTGAGGACAACTCGCCCTACCGCTGATCGGTTCAAGGGACGAGTGCATGGTTCTGAAACCAAGGCAGCTTCCCACGGTAGGGCGAGCCTGTCCCCAGCGAGCCGAGCCGGACGTATTCCACGCCCGTCGAGCGGCTCGTTGAGGACAACTCGCCCTACCGCTGATCGGTTCAAGGGACGAGTGCATGGTTCTGAAACCAAGGCAGCTTCCCACGGTAGGGCGAGCCTGTCCCCAGCGAGCCGAGTCGGACGTATTCCACGCAGGCCGAGCGGCTCGCCGGGACGGACTCGCCCTACCGGGTTCATGGGCCGAGTGCAGGTCCGAAAGGAATCCTTACGCAGGACACCAGTGCAACGCGTTAATTAACGCTTTGACGCCTCGACGCTCCCACCAGAGTCCACAACGATCTCACCCGCCCCCTTGGGGATTTCAGAAGTCACGATCTTGCCGCCCGGCCACCGAATCCAAATCTTCGATGGCGGTTCGGGTGTCGCCATTATGGGGACGGCGCTATCTTGCGACCAGTAGCCGCTACCCGCACGGATTTCGTGCGCGGGGCTGAATCGTTCGCCGAACATCAATCGCACCGTCGCCCCGATTCCGTCAGGGTTGTCCTTGGCGCCCCTCAAACGAACGCGCAAGCCCGGTTTCGCGCTGGCGTTGCGATAGAGTTTGCTTTGCCCCGCATTCTGCGTCACGACCAAGTCCACCCGGCCATCCGCATCGTAATCGCCGGCTGCCGATCCGCGTTGCTCTCCATAAACCTTGATTCCACTGTCCTGAACCGGCACTGGAGTCAAGTTTCCCTTGCCGTCGCCTTTGAGCAACAACCCGCGACCGGCGTCCTGCCGGTGGTCTTCGGCGCGAACGGCGAAGAAATTCTGGCTAAGGAACAAGTCCTCGTGTCCGTCGCCGTCCAGGTCAGCCACGTTCAAGCCCATCGCCGGGGTCCATTGCGCTTCGGACGGCAGCGGTTTCGCCTCGAACGACGCGCCGCGATTCAAAAACACCATCGAGCGCAACTCGACGGCAACCCACTCTTTCGCCTTCGCCATTCGGTCGCCCAGAATCTCGGTGATGCCCGCGCGCGCGTAACCCTTGTGCGTCGGGAAGCGTTCGCGTAGCCAGGGGAGCGCCGTTCCAAACAAACCTAGATCGCGGAAGGGCACGATCCTTTTCAACGCGTCGTTCGGGTAAGCTTCGATCATTTGAACCTGGCCATCCTGATTGAACTCGCCGTAATACAAATGCCATGGCCCTGTGTCGGTTCGGCGATAAAACGTGTTCATTCCCCAGTTGCCCGCCACCAGGTCCATGCGCCCGTCGCCGTCAAAGTCGCCGGCGGTCACGCTCGTCCAGAGGCCGGTGAGGTCGTGGAGCGTCGAGCGTGAAGCGTGGAGCGTGACCGAGGGATTGAACGGCTTCAGGTTCCCGCGTTCATTCAGAAAAATTCGGATTGATCCCCACTCGCAGGCCAGCGCCAGGTCTGGCCAGCCATCCCCATTCAAATCGGTGAACACCGCGCCGCTGACCAGCCCGATGCGTTCCAAGGCGCGGCTGTTTTCGGAGTCGAACGCGAGTTGGCCATTCTCGTTGCGAAACAGCCGCGAGGAAGCTGGCTCCGGATAACGCCCGCTCAGGAAGCGGCTTCCGACGAACAAGTCGAGGTCTCCGTCGCTGTCGATATCCGCCACGGCCAACGCGCCGGCACTCGATCCAGTTGCCGCCACGGACGGTCCTTCGTTCAGTGCTCCCTGCGCAAAATCATAGCGCAACGCCGCAGGTGAATTGGTGTTTGCGGACTCGTAACTGGCCAATGCGACGAGCAACGAACGTTGCCCGACGCCTGCCGTCCAACCCAGCACCGCCGCCCCATCGTCAGGGAGCGGGCGATTGAGCGCGGACAGAGACCACGGGATTAACGCGCCTTTGCCGTCGTTGAGAAAAACGGCGACGTTGCCGGCCTTGGCGGCCCCAACAATCAACTCGTCATGGCCATCTGCGTTGAGGTCGTACCAGGCCACGCCCGGACCGAGTTGGCTGAGTTTCTTTGGCAGGAGCGGTTGCCGCGCGAAGTCGTCGAAAGGGAGTTCGAGGTGGGTGTGGCCGAGCAAGTGGCTGACATCCTCGAAGAGAGTCGGAGCGTGGAGTGTGGAGCGTGGAGCGTTTGACTTTGGACCAACGTCACGCTCGGACGCTCCTCCGCTCAAACGCTCTGACGAATCGCCTTCGCTGACCTCATACAGACCGTTCGGACGCACGTCCTGCACGACGCTCCTCCGACCGTCACGCCAGGTGACTTCCAGCCACAAGCGATTCGTGATTGAACCCACGGCGAAAGCGCGCACCGGATCATCGCCCGCGAGATACCGGCCGCCGCAAAGGATTTCCTGGGTTTGCACGACCGGTGCGCCGCGCAGCGTCACTCGGGCGCCGATTCCCTGGGTGTTAGGCGCGCGTCCTTTGAGCCGCACCGCCACACGCGGCGCAGGCGAATCGTTCCGGTAAACCAGCGGTGGTTCATTCACACAGTTCGCGACGGCATCCAGGTCGCCATCGTTGTCCAGATCCGCCAGCGCCAACCCATGCGAGATACTGCGCGAGTTGAAACCCCAGGCGTCGCTCACGTCCTCAAATGTCAAATCGCGGCGATTGCGAAAGGCGGCTTTTGGCGTGTCGAGCTTCGGATAGGTGAGCAGAATTCTGCGCTCGAGCGCGCGTCCGGTCGTAGCGGGTTTGCGCGCCGCCATGACATCGCGATCGTTCACGTCGTGCATGTGGCCGTTCGTGATGAGCAAATCCTCGTAACCGTCCAGATCGACATCGAGAAAGATCGGCGTCCAGGACCAGTCCGACGCCGCCACGCCGCTGAACCAGGCGATCTCGGCGTACGTGCCGTCGCCGCGATTCCAGCAGAGCGTGTTGCGCGCGACTTCCTCGCGATCGAAGATTGAACCCGGCACGCGCGGGAGCGGCGTCATGGGGCTCGACTGATTCATGTGCCGCGTGTGCTCGCGGCTGAGCATTTCGACGGCAATGAAGTCGAGCCGCCCGTCCCGGTCGAAGTCCGCGAAGTCAGCGCCCATCGAGGCGTAACTCATGTTGCGCAACGCGAGCGGTTCGACGGCGCGAAAGCGTCCGCGCCCATCGTTGAGCCACATCCGGTCCGGAGTTTGAAAGTCGTTGCAGACGTAAATGTCGGGAGCGCCGTCGCCGTTGATGTCGCGAACCTGTACCGCCAGACCGAAGTCCGGCGGGGGCATCATCGGCTGGCCTTTCTCGTCCCGGAAAAACTCTCGCCAATCCAGCGGCGTAAATTTTCCCTGGCCGTCGTTCCGAAAGAGAATATCCGGCTCACCGAACTCGATGATCCGGCCATTGACGATCGCCAGGCGTTTGGCGTATCGGCCCGTCACCACCGGCCTCCCATCGACCATGCGCGTCGAGTAAGCGCCGCCGTCGCGAAGGATCGCTTCAATGCCGAAGGAGCAAACATACAAATCCAGATCGCCGTCCCCATCGATATCGCCCAGAGCCATCGAAGTCGTGCCGCCTTTGGAGAGTAGCCCGGCCGCGGCCGTGACGTTCGTGAACCGGCCTTCGCCCAGATTCAGGAAGCACGCGTTCGGTCCCGTGAACGAAGTCACCAGGAGATCGAGCCGTCCATCGCCGTTCAGGTCGGCGAACGTCGCGCCGGTGGAAGATTGGTTCGTGCAACTGACGCCGGCGCGTTCGGTGACATTCTCAAACTTCCAGTTTCCGAGATTTCGGTAAAGTGCGTTGGGGCCTTCTTTGTTGCAGAGATAAATATCGCACCAGCCGTCGCTGTCGAAATCGCCCAACGCCAATCCCGCGCCGTTCATGAGATTCTGGCGCTCGGTGTAACGCTCGACCGAGATGCGGTTGGTCCACTGGATGCCGGTCGTTTCACCGGACAGAAGAGTGAAGCCTGGTTTCCCGGACGCCGGAACGTTGAGTTGAGCGCGGCGAAAACCGTTGCCGGATTCCCACTTCAAGACCGGCGCGGCGGCCAGAGCGCCCGGCCAGAGGAGTGCGAGCGCGATTCCAACCGCCAGCGCGTTCAACCGCAGGTTCAAGAGCGCGTGTTGAGAACCTCGCATGCGGTTCGTCCTCGTCCTCAAGCAAAGGAGCAAAAACCGCAGATGGACGCCGATGGACACGGAGAAGAGAATCGCAAAAGAACACAACGCGGCGAGTCCGGACCAAATTGACCACGGATTGCACGGATTACTCGGATGGAGAAGAGAGTGAGCGGGATCAACGATGCTCTTATCCGTGTTCATCCGTGTCATCCGTGGCTCAACAAAAGTCGGTCCTTGATGATCATTGTTCTGGTTTGCGCGGCTGGTTGTCAGGTTGGCGCATTGTTCCAAAACAATTCAGGAATGCCAGACAAGAAGGGGGGGCTTGCTCGGCGGGGGCGGATCTCCGAATGAGGACGCTGAACTGGCCGAGTCGCCCGCGTTGGGGAGATTTTCAATCTATCATCAGTACCTCTGGAAATTTTCGCGAGACGCGCAAATTCTTTAACCACGGATCGCGGAATTGCATTCTGTTGGGGCGCGACCAGTTCGAACGCCGTGGAACCCGCCAGAGCACGGTCGATTACAAATCGGCGATACGGCAGATTCAATTCTGCGCTACTTTGTCCAACGGGCACGGTCGCTGACGGGCTGAGATCAGACCTCGATGCTTGCGCCAGGTTCTGGCTGGATGATCTTAATCTTGGGATAGCGCGAGCGGATTTGGTCCTCAACCCATTGGCGCGAATCGCGCTCGCCATGTCCGAGGAGCACGGCTCGCGGCCCAACCTTCCCCACAAAATCCACCAACTCTTCACGATTGGCATGCGCGGTGAGATCAAAATCGTCAACCGCACAACGCCGCGTCACCTCGCCGGCGCCGGCGCTGAACAGAAACGTCTGGCCCGGTTGCGCGGCCTTGAGCCGCCCGCCGGGCGTGTCCGGGTCCGCGTAACCGACAAAAAACACCGCTTGCCGTTCATCCCCGATCATGCGCAAGGCGAGATCGTGCGCGGCTGTCTTCTCGCTCATCATGCCGGCGGTGAGCACGAAAAGCCGCCCGCCGGTCAGTTTCATTTTTTCGAGTTGATCTCTTTCCAACACGATCAGATTGAGCGCTTCCGTCAGCATTAGACTCGTATGCTGCCGATGCGTGCGATGCGCCTGGAGGTCATAAATCTCCGTGAAAACGCGGCCGAGTCCGCCGATATAAACCGGCTGTTTGCGAATCCGGCCGCTGTGCATGAGGAGCGCGAGCAACGCGAGAATCTCCTGGGTCCTGCCCAACGCGAAAACCGGGATCAGAACGCAACCTTTGCGTTGCAGGACGTGTTCGATGGCTTTCGCGAGACGTTCGATCTCGGCTTCACGCGTGAAACCGGTCGGCGTGGGCCGATTGCCTCGCGTTGTCTCCAGGATAAGCACGTCGGCTTCCACGTCCTCGAACCGCGCGCCTTTCAAAAGCGTCTGGTCTTGGAAGCAGACATCGCCGGTGTAAAAAACCGTCTCGCGCTCGCCCCGGATCATGATGCCGGAAGATCCCAGCGCATGGCCGGCATCAAAGAACTCCAGGGTCGGCGAAGGCAATCCAGAGCGCATTTTCTGGAAAGCAGCCCAGGAGATCTCGCGGTTATATTTGTAGCCCTGGAACAGATAAGCGAGGTCATCGACTTCGGTGTGGCTGTAGAGGGGATATTCCTTAATGCCCAACTCCTCGCGCTGCCGAATCATGACGTTCACCGAATTGTGCAGCACGCGCTCCACCAAAAAATAGCTCAACTCGCTCATGAGCACGTGAGCTTTGGGGAAATACCTCAGAGCCACGGGCAGCGACCCGACGTGATCATGATGGCAGTGGCTGATGGCGATCGCGTCGAGAGACTCATCTCGGATCGAATCGAAAAGGGGCAGCGCGTCATGGCCTTCCCGTTTGGGGTGAATGCCGGCATCCAGGAGCAGCCGGTGGCTTTCGATTTCGACGAACCACGCGCTCGCGCCAATGTTGTTCGAACCGTTGAGATTGATGATCCGCATAAAACGACGTGACCAGCCGGAATTCAGGTTCGCTCAGATGGAATCAGAATCAAAATAGAATCTGAGGTTGGCTGCAAAAAAATTTGAACATTCCTTGGCCGTTCAACGTCTTACAAATCGCAATAAATGCGATTTTCGGGGAGAAAAGGCTCCAAAGCCCCTCGCCGAAAAACCTCCGCCAGCTCATGGCGGAAAGGAGGTACGTTTGGTTGTTTGGGTTGGGCGGGCATCGCAAGGTGCCCGCTTTTCTTTTGCACTTTATACGATTTCCCTGCTCCGCTTCACAAGTGATTACTTCAGGACTTCAAGCTCTTCACGAGATCCCTGGCCGGAAATTGCCGCCCGGGGCATCGCGTATGGACAGGATTGATCTGCTGATGAGTTTTGACTGCGGAGGCTGAGAGACGGCAGCGCTTGAGCAAGTAACCGACGAGCGATTGGAGACTCGCCATTTGTTTCTGCGTCGGGCGTTCTTGATCGAAGTTTCCCACGAGGCAAATCCCGATGCTCTTGGCGTTGAGGGATTCGCTGGCGAGGTGGCCGCCATCAAGTTGTTCGCGCCATCGGTTGCCGATAGTGATGTCGCCATCTCGCATGCCATGGCCATTGCCGATGACGAAATGATATGCCAGCCCGTTCTCCATGTGCCGCTCTTCGCGATGGTATCGGTCCATGCCCGCCGCCGACCCGGCTTCGGTCGCACTGTGGTGGACCACGACGTAGCGCCACTTTCTGGAAGGGACGGAGATCAAATCAAGCTTCTTGCGCAACGCCGCATCCAGCGAACCGGCGGCCTTCCTGCCATCCGAGCCAGGAATTCGAATCACCATGCCGGGATAAATCCAGTTTGGCTGATCCAGTTGGTTGTGCTTCATCAACGCCGCTACGCTGACTTCGTGTTTGCGGGCTATCTCGGTCAAAGTGTCGTTTTTCCGGACCACGTATTGCTTGCCGGGATCGGCGGCAGCCAGTGAAGCCGTGAAGGAAAGAAGAAGGCCGAGGACGCAGGTGGTTCGAATGGAGGTTCGGACGCAGAAGCGCAGGGTCATGCTTTCGCTATAATGAAGTAACATGATTGGCCCCCGCTCGCCAGTGTTTTTCGTGTTTTTCCATGCCCGGAACAAAAATCAATGACAACCCCCTGAAAATCCCTTTAAGTCTCCCGGATTTTTATGCCGAAGCGCGCGGATATTCACTCCGTTCTTATCATTGGCGCCGGCCCGATCATCATCGGGCAGGCGTGCGAGTTCGATTACTCCGGCACCCAAGCCTGCAAAGCGCTCAAGGAAGAAGGCTTTCGGGTCATCCTGGTGAATTCCAATCCGGCCACGATCATGACGGACCCGGAATTCGCGGACCGCACCTACATCGAACCGATCACACCGGAGTGCGTGGAAAAAATCATTGCGCGGGAGGTCGAAGAATTGAAGCGGCTGGGCAACCCCGGCAAGCTGGTTCTCCTCCCCACGCTCGGCGGACAAACGGCGCTGAACACGGCGATGGCGCTCTTTCGCAGGGGCACGCTTGAGAAGTACGGCGTCGAAATGATCGGTGCGAACGCGCAGGCCATCGAACGGGGAGAGGATCGCCAGATTTTCAAAGACCTCATGATCGCCATCGGCCTGGATGTGCCGATCAGCGGCACGGCGCACACGCTGGAGGAAGCCCGGATGGTGGCGGAGAAGATTGGCCGGTTGCCGCTCATTATCCGCCCCGCGTTCACTCTGGGCGGGACCGGCGGCGGCATTGCCTACAATCGCGACGAGTTCGAGGAGATCACCAAGCGCGGCCTGGACCTTTCGCCGGTCTCCGAGGTGTTGATCGAGGAATCGCTGCTGGGCTGGAAGGAATACGAAATGGAGGTCATGCGGGACAAAGCAGACAACTGCGTGGTCATCTGTTCAATCGAGAATTTCGATCCCATGGGCATTCACACCGGGGATTCCATCACGGTGGCGCCCATTCAAACACTGACGGACAAAGAGTATCAGATCATGCGCGACGCCTCGTTTGCGGTCATCCGAGCCGTGGGCGTGGAGACTGGCGGCTCGAATATTCAATTCGCGTCGAACCCCGAAAACGGACGCATGGTTATTATCGAAATGAACCCCCGCGTGTCGCGTTCATCCGCGCTGGCGTCGAAGGCGACCGGCTTCCCGATTGCGAAAATCGCAGCCAAGCTGGCTGTCGGTTATCTTCTGGACGAAATCAAGAACGACATCACGCGCGAGACCCCCGCCAGCTTCGAGCCCACGATTGATTACGTCGTCACCAAAGTGCCGAGGTTTGCCTTTGAGAAGTTTCCCCAGGCGGACCCGACGCTCAACACGCAGATGAAATCAGTCGGAGAAGCGATGGCGATAGGCCGAACCTTCAAGGAGTCGCTCCAGAAAGCTTTGCGCTCCCTGGAAATTGGCCGCTCCGGGCTGGGAGGCGACGGCAAACCGTGGCGCATTGGGGATCAGATTTATGGGGACCGGGACCTTCTGCCACGCGACGTGATTTCAAGAAAGCTGAGCGTGCCCAACGCCGAGAGAGTCTTTTACGTCCGCCATGCGTTGCGGGCGGGCTTCACGATTGAGGAGATTTTCCAGCTCACGAAAATCGACCGCTGGTTCCTCGCCCAGATCAAGGAGATCGTAGATTTTGAGGAAGAACTCGCCTGTTCGGCGCGTGAAGATCGGAGCTACTGGTCCACGATCTCCAATTGATAGGGCGCTGAAAGGTCGCTTCCGGACCTTCGTACGGGGACTGCCTCATACTGAAAATCGACCTTGAAACGGTAATGGACGATTTTCTGGTCGGCCGCGATGGGGACGAGTGTTTCCCAACGGTTCTTCAGCACGGGAGCGGGTTGCATGGGATAGGTTTGCAGGCCGACGATGACGCTGGGCTGGACGGTTTCTTTCCGCAAAGACTTCTGATTGCTGCTGAACACCATCTCGAAGGGGTAGAGCCCGGTCGTATTTCGAGTTTGCCGGCTTGGTGTCAGGTTCGTAATGGTTGTTGAGCAACCGGATAGGCACAGCGCGATCCCAAGAAGTGAAACGTGTTTCAGGAGCCTCATAGCGGGCGCAGCCTGACATAACGCGGGCGGCGTTGTAAAGTTGGATTTCCCGCGTTTTCCGTTTGACCGTGCTTGGGCGCCCTGGGTAGGGTGCGTCCCTTAAATTCAGAGTAGCGATATGTTTCAAAGCATCCGGCGGCATCAGAAGTGGCTCTGGTTGGTGATTACGACGCTGACCATCATCAGCTTCGTCATTTTCTTTTCCCCGCAACAAACTCAACGGGGATCCTCACAGATTGGATCCGGGGCCGTCATCGGCACGATCAATGGCCGCCCCATCACCCGCGAGGAATATCTGAACACGTATCGTGAGGCCGAGCTGCGCTACCTTTTCAGCACCGGCAACTGGCCGCGCGAGGACGAAATGAGCCGGCAAATGGGAATCATGGACCGCGAGACCCGCAACCGCCTGCTTCTGGTCCAGAAACTCAAAGAATTCAACATCCAGGTCAGCGAGACATCCATCGCTCAGTGGATTGTCGAAGCATTCCAGGATCGCGCCACCGGGAAGTTTCGACAGGAGGATTACGATGGATTCATCAAGTTGCGCTTGCCCCAGCAGAATCTCGTCGAAGCCGATTTCCAGCGATTCGTTCGGCACGAGGTTGGCATTCAGCACCTGATCGCCTTGACCGGCTTGACGGGAAAACTCATCACACCTCAGGAGGCGGAGATCATTTTTCGCCGCGAAAACGAGCAAGCGGACACCCAAGCCGTCTTCCTCCAATCCTCAAACTACCTTTCCAAAGTCGTTGAGACGCCGGCCGATTTGATGACCTATTACACGAACCATCAGGCCAGCTACCGCATTCCTGAACGGGTTCAGGTGGTCTATGTCAAGTTCGACGCCACCAACTACATGACCGAAGCCGAGCAGAAACTGGTGGCCCAGACCAATCTGACGCAAATGATCGATGCCGAGTTTCTCCAGCGCGGCACCAACTCATTCCGAGGTACCAATGGCCTCGCGCTCGCGCCGGAAGAAGCCAAGCAAAAAATCCGCGACGAGTATCGTCATGGCGCGGCGATGTTCGAAGCGCGCAAGAAAGCGATCGAATTCGCCAATGAGGTGCTCGAACTGCCCGCAGGAACCAACAATCTGGCCAACCTGGCTGCCGCCAAAGGCATCCTTTCCACCGTGACAGATCCCTTCTCGAAGGACGGCCAGCCGCCCAACCTCAAAGTGCCGGACACATTCGTGCAGGCCGCGTTTCAGCTTTCTCCCGCCCAGCCGTTTTACGAACAGCCGATCGTGGCTGAGGATGGGGTTTATCTGGTGGGTTTCCACAAACGCGTTCCCAGCGAGGTCAAGCCATTCGAGGCGGTGCGCGACCAGGTCGCGACTGAGTTTCGCAAGAGCAAGGCGAACGAGTTGCTGAATGCGGCAGGCCGGGAGTTGCAAAGCACGCTCACAAACAGTCTGGCCCAGGGAAAGACTTTTGCCGCAGCGTGCAAGGAAGCCAATGTCGAGCCAATTGACCTTCCTCCGTTCTCCCAGAAGACGCTGTCGTTGCCTCAAATCGCCAACCGGGCGGACCTGACCTCCCTGAAGACGACGGCCTTTTCTCTGCACACCAACCAGGTCAGTTCGTTCACTTACTCTCGCGACTCAGGATTTATCGTTTATCTGGAGGCGAAGGTTCCCGTGCCGGACGAGCGGGTGAAGACTGAAGTGCGGGAGTTTACGGACAATCTGCGCCGCACGCGCCAGTACGAGGCGTTCGGCGAATGGATGCGCAAAGAAATGGACCTCGCTCGGATCACGTTGCAGGGAGATAAACAGCCTGGCGCCAACTGAACAGCCCCATCAAACTTTCCTCCCCGGCCACCCGGGAATTCTGGGAAATCCCCATCCTGTTTGAAGACGAGCACCTGCTTGCTCTCGACAAACCCAGCCGCCTGCTCACATCGCCCGATCGCTACGACCCGGCGCGGCCGAATCTCATGCGTCTGCTTCAGGACGCCATCCAGCGCGGCGTCGCCTGGACAAAGGAACACCGCGTCAATTACCTGGCCAACGCGCATCGCCTCGATTTCGAGACCACGGGAATTCTGCTCCTGGCGAAGGACAAGCCCACGCTCATCGCGCTGGCCAACCAGTTCGGCACCGAGAAACCTTCCAAGACTTATGTCGCCCTGGTTCACTCCAGCCTGGAAAAGGAAGCCTTTGACGTGGACCGGAAACTGGGGCCGCACCCGCACAAGATTGGCCTGATGCGGGTGGACCAGAAACAAGGGAAAAGAGCCAAAACTCATTTCGAGGTCTTGGAACGGTTTCAAGGTTACACGCTCTTGAAGTGCCTGCCTCTAACCGGGCGAACGCATCAAATCCGCGTCCACCTGCAATCGGTCCGTCTGCCGGTGGTGGCAGACTCTTTGTATGGCGGCCGTCCGCTTTTGCTCTCGACCTTGAAGTCCGATTACCGTTTGAAGCCGGGAGCAACCGAAAAGCCATTGATTCAGCGCGTGGCCCTGCACGCAGCCGGCCTGAGCTGCGAGCATCCGATCAAAGCTTCCTCGGTGACGATCGAGGCGCCCTGGCCCAATGATTTGCAGGTGGCCGTGAAGTACCTGCGCCGTTACGCCGCCATTTGAACGGCGGGCAGGCTCTCACAAGTGCGGCTCGCCCCGGTTCGCGAGCAAACGGACCAACCGCACACCGATGACGACGGCGACCACAAGCAACGACGCCCCCGACGCGTGCGAGAGCCTCACCAGGGTCTTGGCCGAGAATTTTCCCTGGCCCAGAGAAACCACGAAACTCAAGAAGAGAAACCAGGCCGAGGCGCCGAACACGATGCCCAGCACGCAAGAGCCTTTGCTGATCCAGGTGTTGGCGATCCACTCGTGGGACATGAACGTCGCCGACAGCGTGATCCAGAACAGCAACACACCTGGATTGCCCAGGACGCGCACGAAGCCGATCATGAATGCGGTGTGCGGATGAAGCCGATGCTCGACCCGTTCCACGCTTTTCGTCGTCGCGGGCAATTTGCGGACCAGCAGATATTTTACGCCGAAAAACAGGGTGGCCAGGAAACTCAGCAACTCGATCGAGGCGCGTAAGAGCGGCGAGGCAAACAAGCCGGAGAAACCGGCGAACGCCAGGCCGCAGTAGATGGTCTCCATGGCAATGGCTCCAAAGCCGATAAGCAACGCCCAGCGAAAGCCGCGCCGCGCGCCTTCATTGACGATCGCGATGTTGATCGGCCCGACGGGAATCGAGGCCAGAAAACCGCTCGCGAATCCGAGAAAAACGGCGAACAGAATTGAGTAAAGTTCCACCATTGCTTCGCCAGCGGCGATCCTCAGAATGCCTCCAAAACCAAGATCGATTTCAACGCATCCCTGAACCTTAACCGATTTAACAGTTTAACCTTGTAACGTTTCAACGACTTTAGCCTGATGGGTCCTCCTCGGTTTCGTCTTCGATCTCCTGGACGATCTTCCGGGAGAGCCGCGGCCGAACAAAGCCGTAGATCAGATACGCGGTGAAGATCACTGCCAGCACGACCGGCAAGATTTTGCGCCACGTGATCAGGAAAAAGCCAATGACGACGATGGTGATCACCATGCGCGTAAAAGTCCTCCGCGTGCGCCAGTCGAACTTCTTGAAGGACGGATAGCGCACGTCGCTCACCATCATGACGGACAGAAAAACCATCAAGACCGGCAACACGTACCTCCACCGTCCCGTGGCGAATCCTTTGTCATCCCACCACAACAGAAACAACGTCAGCGACGCCACCAGGCCGGCCGCCGCGGGGATTGGAAAGCCGAGGAATTCGCTCGAACTGCTGCCGTTGGGTTGACTCGCAATGCAGTTGAACCGGGCCAGCCGCAACGCGCCGCAAATCAGGTAAATCGAGGCGATGAACCAGCCGAACTCGGGGTGCTCCACAAACACATCCTTCAGCACGATCCGATGCACCAGGAACGCCGGAGCCGCGCCGAACGATATGATGTCCGCGAGCGAATCGAATTCGCGGCCGAAGGGACTGTCGTACCCGCCCATCCGGGCCACACGGCCATCCAACAAATCAAAAATGCAGGCCAGCAGAATGAAGAACAACGCTTGCCGAATCACCGCGCCGAAATTCGAGGCGTGCAGGTCCGCCTCGACAATCCGGGTCAACGCCAGAAACCCGCAGAAAAGATTGCCCGCCGTCAGCAAGTTCGGCAACAGGTAGATGACCAGTTTGCCGCCTTCGCGTTCACCGGCCCATGCTTTGTCGGCAGGCATTGCCATGGAGAGGTCCTATAAGGTCTGGTCACTCGGCTCGCACCCGGCGTTCTGACCGATCCTCCGCGGAGAACTGCGTCCACGACGCGCCGTGCCGTGGGCTGGGGGATTTATGGAGAGGAGCCATCGATCCTTCCACCGCTCCGGCTCTGGCCATTACCGTTTCGCCTCCTTTCACCTTGTCCCCAAGCCGCACCTCGACTCGGGCTGCCAGCGGCAAGTACAGGTCCACTCGCGAACCGAACCGAATCAGGCTAATGCGTTCGCCACGTCCGACCCGATCCTCGACCGCGACCCAGGGAACGATTCGTCGGGCGATCAGGCCGGCAATGAGCCGGACCGCTATGCGCCCTCCAGGAAGATTCGCAGATTCAATCCCGATCAACGCGTTTTCGTTTTGCGAACTGAAATCGGCCCGCATGGCATTGAAGAACTTTCCGCGGTGATCCTGCAAATAGACAATTTTTCCAGAGACCGGCGCGTTCTGGACGTGGACGTCAAAGACGGAGAGAAAAGTGGAAATCCGAAGGCATCGGCTTCCCATGAACTCGCGCTCGTCCGTTTCTTCGATCACATCGACCGTGCCATGCGCCGGGGCGACAATGGCGTCCGAGTCGGCCGGCACATCGGGATCCGGATCGCGGAAAAAATTCAGGCAGAAGCCGAAAAACAAGAGCCAGATGCCTCCGGTCGCGGCAGCCAGCGCTCGAAACAAGGAGGTGTTGGCCAGGGCCAGCCAGGCCGCGGCAAGAACGCACAGCCACAGCAAGGAACTCCACAGGATGAGACGCATCCCCTCTTTCCGAGCCTTGCCCGCATGTTGCATCGGCGCATTGTAGGTTTCTCAAGTGCCTTGAAAAGAGGATTCGGAAGTTCAGTCCGCTCAGTCCGTTGATTTCCTTTTGTCTCGCTCGCCCGCGCCGCTAGAGTGGGCCGCCGATGAGAAACATCGTTTATTTCGACCTGGAAACACAGAGGTCCGCCGACGAAGTGGGCGGCTGGAAGAACATTCGCGACATGAGGATGAGCGTCGGAGTCACGTTCAGCAGCCGCGACGGCCAGTACCGGATTTATGACGAAAGACGCGTCAACGATTTGATCGCGGAACTGATGCGAGCGGATTTGGTGGTGGGTTTCAACCAGACCCTGTTTGATTACGAAGTCCTGCACAGCTACTCCATCGTTGACCTTCGACAGATCCCCGCCCTCGATCTGCTCCTGGATTTGCAGAAGGTGGTCAACCATCGGCTTTCCCTCGATTCCATCTCCTCCTGCACGCTGGGCGTGGAAAAGACGTCGGAAGGCATGCAAGCGATCGAGTGGTTTCGGCAAGGGCGCCTGCTGGAAATCGCCGAGTACTGCTGTTACGACGTAAAAATCACGCGACTCCTGCACGAGTACGGCGCCAAACACAAACAGCTCTTTTACCGGAATCGGTTCGGGAACAAGCTTTCGGTGCCGGTCGCGTGGTGAAAGCGTGTTACTGCAAATCACTTCTGAGACGCCATCACCGCAAGGTTGGTTCGCCGGAGCCGATTGGACAATTCCATGGCGATGTTCCGCATCACGACCATTCCCAGGTGCGGCTCGCGTTGCGCCAGATCGTTGAACGCGGTCCGCTCAATGATCAGCAGAATGCTCGGCTGGCTGGCGACCGCGATGGCCCCCGCGCCGCGCCATCCAGAAAAGCCAGCCCGGCCGTGATTGTGCCGTCACGCTGAGCGAGAATCGCGCGGAAAGAAGCATTCGCCGCCGTGCGCAAATAGCCGTACCCCATGTTGAAGGTTCCCGACACTTCGATGGCAAGATTCGCCGCCGCCAGTTGGGAGCGATACCGCTCGAAATCGCCGATTGAGGCATCGACGCAGGTCACCTCGGTCTGCAACGGGTAACCGATTGTTCCATCCTGAATCGAAATGGGATTGGGAATCTTGAGATTGGCGAGAACGACCGTGGACAGTTCCTTGATCTGCGGCAGTGATTCGGACAGCGGCAGCCGCGCCAGCAATTCGGGATTGGTCGGGCGGACATAGAAGAGCGCTCCTTCCCGGACGTGGTTCATGTGTTTGAAAGGCTGGTAGCCGACGCAGGCGTATCCGGCCTTCTCGAACAGCACCTGCTGCGCATGGTCGCTCGCAAAAAACGCGCGTGACAGCGTGTTGTTTCCGTTCGACCGTCAGTTCAGTGACCCTCCTCAGCAACTCCTCGGCGGCGCCGTCTTCGTGACTGCCCGGGCGAACAAAAAACCGGCCGAGATTCGCGATGGGATTGGTGTTATTGAGCAGGGGAGGCAAAAAGGAGATACTGGTCACCAGCCGCCCATCTTGTTCGGCGACCCAGGTCTCCGCGTCGGCCCCTGGGCTGAACAGGCCCGCGCTCCAGGAAGCTCCATAGATTTGCCGGTCGGGATAATCGTCGCCCAGCGACGCCCGGAGCAATTCAAGATACTGCGGCGCGTCGTTTGCCCGGCCGGGACGGATGGTTCTAGCCATGACTCAAGAGAATCTGCCCGGTTTCCCCAAGGAGAAAATGAGGCCCAATGTGCCGAGCCTTGGGTTGGTGCCCGCGACAGGACTTGAACCTGTACGATGTTACTCACTAGAACCTGAATCTAGCCGATAGTTCACTCTATCAATCACTTGCAGATTCATGGTTACTTTATGGTTGACTTCTATGCATCGTTTCTGTCAAAAACACGCCCACAGCAGAACGCAAGAGAAAGGACGCGAACGATGGCCAAGCATAGAACTGGGCACCTCTTCCGGCGAGCTAAAAATTTCTACGTCCGGTGGTCAATCGAAGGCAAAGTCTTCTCCAAGGCCCTCCGGGACGACCGCGGCAACCCCATCTCAACCCGTCGCGAGGCCGAAGAAGCCAGAGCGAAACTCATGGCGCCGTTCGCCGTGGCCGATGAAGCCGCCGCGCTCGAATCCGTCGCGGCAAAACTCGAAGGCCGCAAGGCGGAGTTAGTCCGACTGGAGGACGAACTGAACCCGCCTATCACGATCGCGGAAGCCTGGGCAGAATTCCTTGCTTCTCCAAGCCGTCCGGACACCGGGCCTCAGACCTTGGAGATTTATGATTATCAATTCGCCAAATTCGCCGCCTGGATGAAGGAGGTTCATCCTGAGCGCGTGGCCTTTCGCGACGTGACGAAAAACATCGCCGAAGCTTACGCCACCACGTTGAACCACGGCGAACTTACCCCCAACACCTACAACAAGCATCTCAACGTCCTGACGATGGTTTTCCGCGTGCTCAGACACAAGGCCAAGCTCACCGGCAATCCGTGGGAAGAAATTCCGCGCAAACGGCACGTCGCACGAAGCCGGCGGGAATTGACCGTCGAGGAACTGAAGAACGTCTGCCAAAACGCAACGGGCGAACTACGGATTCTGCTGGGTTTGGGCGTTTACACCGGGCTGCGCATGGGCGATTGTGCGACGCTTCGATGGGGCGAAGTCGATCTGCAACGCGCCGTGATCCGCCGCATCCCGAACAAGACCGCTCGCCGGAATCCCAAACCAGTTCTCGTTCCAATCCATCCAGTTCTGCGGGAGATGCTGAAGGAAATCCCGGTTGAGCAACGCAACGAATATGTCTTGCCGCAAACCGCCGAAGCCTACTTGAAACATCGCCGGCAGTTGGTTCAAACCGTCCAGGACCATTTTTCAAAGTGCGGAATCCGCGTGCATCGACCGGGCACCGGCGAAGACGGCAAGCGCGCGGTGGTCGAAGTGGGCTTTCACAGTCTGCGCCACACCTTCGTCTCGCTCTGCCGCGAGAGCAACGCACCGCTCGCGGTCGTCGAATCCATCGTCGGCCACACCAACCCGGCCCTGACCAGGCATTACACCCACGTTGGCGAACTGGCCGCTGGCCGCGCCGTGGCCGCTCTGCCCGCGGTCATTGGCGACCAGAAGCCGGGGCGCAATGGTGGGGGAAGCCTCCTGTCTAAAATCCGCCGGATCGCCAAGAGCATGACTGCTGCGAATTGGAAGAACAAACGCTCCGAACTTCTTGCGCTGCTCACCCGAGGCGAACTTGAAAGCCTGCCCCCAATTTGATATCCGAGGTGGAATGAAAGCCAACTTCATCGTGGCCGATCCCGAAGATTTGCCATGGCCATCTGAACGTAAGGAAGGCGGATTTGACTCTCAATCGAAGCGTCTGGGGACCGTGGCGCGCGTCCGCGCCGCTGGCATGCAATTCTGGCGAAAAGGAGAACGCGGCCTGCTGCGAGTTGACTGTGCGGACGGAGCCGACGACGTTGCACGCGTAATTCGCCCTGGCCCGATCAGCCGGGGAAGCCCTGTTGTGGGAGTGCCTTCATCACTCCCACAACGGGCATAGCGATGAAGGCGCTTATGCACACGATTATTTTGGGCAAAGACGTGGAATACCTTCGTGATGGGTTGGCAGCCAGACCTGGTGGACATCTGATTCTAAAGGACGGCACACGCTACACATTCGACGTGATCGAAATTCCGTGGAACCTCGACGCACCGGACAGGAACGACAACTTGATCGAGGTGCAAAGACTGGCCTACGGCGCTGGGAAATGGATGTTGAGCACCGAATCGTTGTTCGAATCGCTGGAAAAGATTCAGTTCGACGCCTGGAACAAGCTGGACGAGATCCGATCCGGGAAACAACTTCCGCGAATCTCTCGGAGGGACTTCCAAGCAGTGGTCTTGGAATCACCAACTCTTTGTTTCCTACAACGATCGCCGCCGGAAATGGAGATTGTCCGGCAAATCAATTCCGAATTCTTTGATCCCAGCTACTCCCGGCGATGGGGCTTGGCGCAACTGCTCCGGCTCGAACAGAATGCGGCCATTCAACGCGAGGTTTGCGCCGCCGCGTGGTTTGAGGGAAATGTCACACCGCTCCTGCTGAGGGATTTTTCCGAAAGCAGTGCGAAAGACGGTAACTCGTCTTCACGAAACCAGGAAGCCAATCTCGAACCGCCAGATGTTAACGCAGCACTCATCTGGCACGTCGAGCAGAAGATCAGAGACGAGCTTGACCCCAGGCGGAAGGCGGCGCCATCTCATGCTGAAGTCTTCGTTCGCTACTGCCGCGACCGGATGAAGTTGGCGGACATGAAGAAAAAGTTCTGTTGGAAAGACCGAACTCTAAAGGCGCGCAAGGCTGCTCTCAAAGACTTTCTGCAAAAACATTTCCGCCTTAAGCTTGAACACTTCTTCCTTGATCGTCGCATTTTCGCCGCCGCCGAAAGACAACTGAACGAGGACCGCGCCAAACGCATTTCACGCCGCGATCTTGGCGAATGCGATCTTGATCAGGACGACGAATTGAGCCGGTAAGCGGACCGCGGACTGATCTTGCCCCTATCTTGCCCCTTCGATGTCCGGGGCAACATCTTCATAAGCCCCTGCGATCAAAGGGGATTTCTCGTTTCTGCAAGGAGGCCGTTGCCCCTTTTCCAGTAGGTGTCGTCACGATGCGACGACAACTGAAACCAAAAACTATGCTCCCGACAACAATTGACGTTATCCGCTCAAGCCTCAAAGCCGACCCCACGCTGTCGGCACGCGACCGTGCAGAACTTCTCGCTTTGGTGCGACGCGGACCGACCTCGCCGAAACCCGAACAGCATCAACCCAACGGCCTGCGCGTGCTCTCGCGCAAAGCGGTTGCAACGACCATCGACCGCTCGCTCCGTTTTGTGGATCGACTGGCCGCCGAAGGCGTCCTGAAAAAGATCCGGCTACCCGGAAGGAGACGCGCCATCGGCTTTCTCGCTGAAGACGTGGAGCGTTTGCTTGCAGGGGCGCCCACGCAGAAGGGAGGCGTCTAATGACCGCTGACCAAGAAGTACAGCCCGCGCCCTGCCAGGCAGCGGGAAGACAATCAACTCTTCCACAAGGTAACATCCGAGCCTGGTTGTGCAAGATTTTCCGCGCACAAAACTAAATCCCATCCATCCACCATATGTACGCCAAACTTTTCTCACGCATTACCGAATCAAGCCTGATGGAGGAGGACGTCCTTACCCGATACGTCTTCATAATGTTGCTCGCGATTGCCGATCCCAAGGGCTACGTCATCGGGACCGACGTTGCTTTAGCCCGTCGCCTGAACATCCCGTTGGCTGAATTCAAGGCGGCCATCGAACGGCTAATGACGCCCGACCCGGAGAGCAAGGAAGAAGATGGACGGCGGATCATGCGGATCGATGACGATAGCAGGCGTGGTTACCGACTAGTGAATCAAAACACCTATGATCATGAACGACCGTAACATCAAAGACGGTCATTTTTGTTGGCAATCCAAGGAAGTTCTCTTTCGGATCGGCAGGGATTTAGAGCCTGGCTCTGCAACATCGGCAAAGATGGTTTACGTGGCCCTCTCCTGGATTGCCAGTAACGAGGGATCGGAAACTTTCAAGACGCCGATCGGCTACATCGCGCACCTAGCATCACTAGATCGGCGAACCGTCATGAGGCGACTACCCGACTTGGAGCGCCTGGGGTTAGTTTCAATCGAACGGCGGAAGATCGAAGGCACAAAAGGCAATGAGCAGAACGTATATACCCTAGTGACTTTAAGCCACTACCCTAGTGACTTAAAGTCATCGCCTAGTGACTTAAAGTCAGAACCTGGTGACAGCGTGAGGCCTTTACGCTGTCACAGCTTCTTAAGAACTGAAGAAAGTAAGAAAGAAGAAGAGGGAGGCGCTTGTGCGCCTGATCCCTCCCTCCCTCCTGAAATCCCAAAATGCAACGGTAACGCTGAGTTAACGCCAGGCAACGCTGGTAACGCCAGGCAGAGGAAGATGAAGATGAAGAAGAAGAAGCTTCCTCCTGAAGTTCAAAAATGGAATTCTCACGGCGAACTTCCCGCCGTCCTGTCAGTGAGCCGTATGCGCCTCGTCATCCTACAGGCACGACGCGTAGAGCCTTTCTTCAGCCAGCACTGGGAAGCCGCCATTGAGCGCATCTGTAAGTCGGACTTTTGCCTGGGCCAAAATGACCGCGGCTGGAAGGCGGACTTCGATTGGTTTCTCAAGCCGGACAACGTGGCAAGGGTGATGGAAGGCAAATACGACAACCGCGCCGCCACGAAACCAGAACCACTCCGCAACGCAATCTGATGGCCGTGTGCACCGCCAATGACTTCGAGAGCGATACCGGTGAAGTATTCCTGCGTCCGAGGGACCGCTGTTTCATGTGCGGCGAGACGCTGGTGGGCGACGTGTGGGCGTATTGGCAGGGTGCAGACGAGG
>Ga0194120_10004732_pt1 | contig 20668 bp, 20 predicted proteins | sample TA2MahCa65mmetaG_FD_148642 | JGI IMG/M metagenome (GOLD analysis project Ga0194120, IMG submission 148642) | Freshwater microbial communities from Lake Tanganyika, Tanzania - TA2015019 Mahale Deep Cast 65m | ecosystem: Environmental > Aquatic > Freshwater > Lake | place: Tanzania: Lake... | reverse complement strand
CGCATCCACGCCATCCAGTTCGCCGGCGCCGAGGTGGCTGCACCCGCCCCGCGCGTCGCCGGGGCGTGACGGGAGGGAGCGTGCGCGCGGTGGGGTTGTTCAAATCCTTCTTCCGCCGCGACGGCGTGCGCCGGGCGCTTTGTTGGCTCGGCGCGGGCTATATCCGTTTCGTTCATGCGACCGGCCGCTGGCCGGTCACGCGCGGCGAGATTCCCCGCAAGTTGTGGGACCAGGGCCGGCCGTTCATCCTCTGCTTCTGGCACGGGCGGATCCTGATGATGCCCTTCGCCTGGGACCCGTCGCGGACCATCCACATGCTGATCTCGCGCCATGCCGACGGCCAGTTGATCGCCCACACGGTCGCCCATTTCGGCATCAAGACCGCCGCCGGTTCGTCGAGCCGGGGCGGCGCCTCGGCGTTGCGCCTGATGGTGCGGGCGCTGCAGGCGGGCGACTATGTCGGCATTACCCCCGACGGCCCGCGCGGACCGCGCATGCGCGCGAGCGACGGCGCGATCCATCTTGCCCGCCTCTCCGGCGCGCCGCTGGTGCCGGCGGCGTTCGGCGCGCGCGCGCGCAAGGTGCTCGGCAGCTGGGACCGGTTCGTGGTGGCGGCGCCGTTCGCCGGCGGCGCGTTCGTGTGGGGCGAGCCGATCGAGGTCGCCCGCGACCTCGACGAAAACGGGATCGAACGGGCGCGCCGGGCGCTCGAAGATTCCCTCAACGCGGTCACGGCGGAAGCCGATCGCCTGTGCGGGCAGGAGCCGGTCGCGCCCGCGCCCCTGCCGTCCGCGCCGGAGCCATCGTCAGCGGGGGCGACGTCGTGATGCTGGCGCTCTATCGCATGGCGACCGCGCTGCTCGGTCCGTTCGCGCGCTGGCATCTGTCCCGGCGGCTGGCGCGCGGCAAGGAAGACCGGCAGCGTTTCGGCGAACGCCTGGGCCGCGCGGGCCGCGCGCGACCCGAGGGCAGGCTGGTCTGGATCCATGCCGCGAGCGTCGGCGAAAGCCTGTCCATTTTGCCATTGGTGGAGCGAATCCCGGCGGCGACGTCGCGGCCGACGCGGGTGCTCGTCACCACCGGCACCGTCACCTCGGCGCGGTTGATGGGCGAACGCCTCGGACCGGATGCCTTTCACCAATACGCGCCGGTCGATCTGCCGGACGCGGCGCGGGCGTTTCTCGACCATTGGCGGCCCGACGCGGCGTTGTGGGTGGAATCGGAATTCTGGCCCAATCTGCTGTCCGAGGTGTTCGCCCGCGACATTCCCTCGGCCCTCATCCAGGGGCGCGTTTCCGACCGCTCGTTCGCCGGCTGGCAATGGGCGCCCGGCATGATCCGCGCGCTGCTGCAAGGGTTCTCGCTCTCCCTCGGCCAGACGGCGGAAGACGCGCGCCGTCTCAACCAACTCGGCGCGCGCGCGGCGCGCTGCGTCGGCAACCTCAAGTTCGCGGCGCCGCCGCTGCCGGCCGACGCAAGCGAACTCGCGCGCCTGCGCGCCGCGATCGGCGACCGTCCGGTGTGGTTCGCCGCCAGCACCCACCCGGGCGAAGAAGCGATCGTCGCCAAGGTCCACCTCGCCCTGCGTGGTCGCCATCCCGGCCTGCTCACGGTGATCGCGCCGCGCCATCCCGAGCGGGGCGAGGGAGTGGCGCGCGAGCTCGGCGCGCTCGGCGTTCGCTGCGCGCGGCGCAGCGCCGGCGCATTGCCGGAGCCGGACGTCGACGTCTATCTGGCCGACACCCTGGGCGAGCTCGGGCTTTTCTACCGTCTCGCCCGTCTCGCGTTCGTCGGCAAGTCGCTCGCCGGGGAAGGCGGACAGAACCCGGTCGAGGCGGCCCGGCTCGGTTGCCCGATCCTGTTCGGCCCGCGCACGAGCAATTTCGCCGAAATCGCCGAGCGCCTGCGGACCGCCGGCGCGGCGGTCGGCGTCGCCGACGCGGCGGAGCTGGAAAGCGTCCTCGATCGGTTGCTCGGCGATCGGGACACGCTCGCGCGCATGACGCGGGCGGGCGAAGCGGTGGCCGATGCGGAAGCGGGCGCGCTCGACGCGGTCATGGCCGCGTTGCGGCCGCTGCTCGGGGATAAATCCGATGCGCGCGCCTGAATTCTGGACCCGGTCCGAGGAAACCTGGCCCGCGCGCGCGCTGGCGCCCTTCGCTTATATGTGGGCGGCGGTGGGGCGGATGCGCCGCGCCGTCGCGCGCCCCTACCGCGCGCCGGCGAAGGTGCTGTGCGTCGGCAACCTGGTGGCGGGTGGTGCGGGCAAGACCCCGCTGGCGCTCGATCTCGTCCGGCGGATTTTGCGGCGCGGACACGCGACCCACATCCTGACGCGCGGTTACGGCGGATCCCTCGCCGGGCCGGTCAAGGCGGACCGCATGATGCACGATGCGCGCGACGTCGGCGACGAGGCGCTGCTGCTGGCCCGGGTCGCGCCGACCTGGGTCGGGGGCGATCGCGTCGCGTCGGCCAAAATGGCGTGCGCCGACGGCGCGCGCGTTTTGGTGATGGACGACGGCTTCCAGAATCCGGCACTCGCCCGGGACGCCGCGATCCTGGCGGTGGACGGCGCGACCGGGTTCGGCAACGGCCGCGTCATGCCGGCGGGACCCTTGCGCGAGCCGCTCGCCGGCGGGCTCGCGCGCGCGGACGCGGTCGCGATTTTCGGCCGCGACGAAACCGGCGCCGCGGCCCGCGTTCGGGCCGCGCGTCCGGATATCGCCGTTCTCGGCGCGCGCGTCGCGCCCGCGCCGGAAAGCGCCCGGCTCGCGCGCCGGACGGCGTTGGCCTTCGCCGGCATCGGCCGGCCGGAAAAATTCTTCGCCACCGCGCGCGAAGCCGGCATCGACGTGCGCGAAACGCTCGCCTTTCCCGATCATCACGCGTTTTCCGACGCGGAGCTGGCCGATATGTTCCGCCGCGCCGCCGGGCTCGGCGCGATGGCGCTGACCACGGCCAAGGACGCCGCGCGCCTGCCGCCCTGGGCGCGGGCGCAAGTGGAGGTCTTGACAACCACCCTCCTCTGGGACGACGAAGCGGCGCTCGAATCCTTCCTCGACCGGTTCCTGTCGACCGCCCGATGATCCGCGCGCCCCGCCTCGCCAACGCCTTTCGCCGCTTCGTCGTGCATCCGATCGAGGCGGCGATCGCCGTCGCCCTCTATATGTCGTTCAAGTTGCTGCCGTTGGACATCGCGTCCGCCGTCGGCGGTTGGCTCGGCCGCGCCGTCGGCCCGCGCCTGTCGTTGACCGAACGCGCGCGGCGCAACCTGCGGCGCGCCTTTCCCGAAAAATCCGAAGTCGAGATCGCCGCCATCATCCGCGCCATGTGGGACAACCTGGGAAGGGTCGCGGCGGAATTTCCGCACCTGGGCGAAATCGACGTCTACGACCCGCAAGGCCCGGTCGCGGTGATCGGCGCGGAGTGGGTCGATTCGCTCCGCGACGACGGTCGTCCGGGCTTTTTCTTCTCGGCCCATTTCGGCAACTGGGAAATCGTCTCGCTCGGCGCGACCCAGCGCGGCCTGCCGCTCGACCGGATCTATCGCGCCGCCAACAACCGGCTGGTGGAATGGCTTTACCGCTTGGGCCGGGCCGCGGTCGAGGGCGCGCTGATCCCCAAGGGCCCGGGCAGCGTGCGCCCATTGCTGCAATCGCTGAAGTCGGGCAATCACCTCGGCATGATGGTCGACCAGAAGATGAACGACGGCGTGCCGGCGCCGTTCTTCGGTCGCGACGCCATGACCTCGAGCGCGCTGGTCGATCTCGCGCTCCGCTTCGATTGCCCGGTGGTGCCGGCCCGGGTCGAGCGCGCCAACGGCGCGCATTTTCGCCTGGTCATCGGCCCGCCGATGGAACTGGTGAAGACCGGCGATCGCCACGCCGACATCGCCGTCAACACCGCGCGCATGAACGCGATTATCGAAACCTGGGTGCGCGAACGTCCCGACCACTGGTTGTGGCTGCACAACCGTTGGTCGGATTAGTTTTTCGTCTCGGCCCGCGCCGGTTCGGGCGAGCCGTCGACCAGCAATCCGGGATCGAGCGCGACGTCGAACCAATAGACGCCCCAATGCAGGTGCGCGGCGCTGGCGCGCCCGGTCTTGCCGACCCGGCCGATGGGCGCGCCTTCGGCCACCCGCTCGCCGGGCCGCACCAGAATGTCGGAAAGGTGGATGTAGACCGTGGTCAGCCCGTGGCCGTGGTCGAGCACCAAAGTTTTTCCGGTCAGCACCATGTCTTGATGGACAAGCGCGACCCGGCCGGCGGCGGCCGCGTGCACCGGCGCGCCCTCGGGCGCGGCGATGTCGAGGCCGAGGTGCGGCGCGCGCGGTTCGCCGTTGAGCACGCGCTGGCTGCCGAACACGCCCGAGACCGGTCCCGCCGCCGGCCACGCGAACCGCGCGCCGAACAGCAGTTCGGGCGTTTCGATCGCGCGCACGGCGCGGATTTGCGCGCGGTCGTCCTCGATGCGGCGCAGCGTCTCGGCGTCCGGCGTCACCATCCGGGGCGGCAGGCCGTCGATGCGCTGGATATCGTAGCGGCGCTGGGCGATGGCGAGGGCGCGGTGGGTGACGCGGCCGTCGGCGCCGGTCACCGTCAGCCGCGCGCTTGGGGCGTGGTCGCGGCCGAAACCGATCAGGAACCGTCCGTCCGGCGCGACGCGGACCGCGCGTCCGTCGAGGCTGACGCGGGCGCCCGAATCGACGCGGCCGACGAGCAAGCCGCCCTGGGTCGCCGGTCCCTGCAGTTCGAGCGCCGCCGCGATGCCGGGCGCGACGCAGCCCAAAGCCAACATCAGAACGCCCGCGCGAAGCGGTCTCACAACAATTCGCCCTGGCGCCCGCCGTTCGACGCGGGCGCCTTCGGTTCCGGTGTGCCGCCGCCGGAAGTGGCGACCGCCTCGGCCCGGCCGTCGTGGAATTCGAGCGTCAATCGCTCATTCTTGCGGATCGCGGCCGCGGCGGCCACGGCGGGACCGCCGTCGCGGCGCACGACCGCGTAGCCGCGTTTGAGCACGCTGCGGTAGGACACGCTTTCGAGCAGCGCGCCCGCCTGCGCGAGCCGGGCGTCGGCGGCTTTGAACACGGCCTGGGTCGCGGATTTGAGGGCGCGCACCTCCGCCGTCAGCAGGCCTTCGGCGCGTGCCACGCGCTCGGCCGGGCTCGCGAGCCGCGCGGCCAATTCCCGGAAGCGGGCGGTTTGCCGCTCGAGCCCGACGCGGAGGCCGTGCGAAAGCCGTTCGGACCATTCGTCGAGGCGCTGGGCGCGTTCTTCCACCAAGGCGGGAAGACGCGACAGCGCGCGGGCGAGATCGGCGAGGCGCGTCGCCCGCTCCGCCGTCAGGCGCTCGACCGCCGCGACCAGGCGGTTGGCGTTTTCGCCGACGCGCTGGAGGAGTTCGGCGCGCACCGGCACCGCCATTTCCGCCGCCGCGGTCGGGGTCGGCGCGCGCAAGGACGCGGCGTAATCGATCAAGGTGGTGTCGGTTTCGTGGCCGACGGCGGAAATCAGCGGGATCGCGCTCGCGGCGGCCGCGCGCGCGACGATTTCCTCGTTGAACGCCCACAGGTCCTCGATGCTGCCGCCGCCGCGCGCGACGATGAGCACGTCCGGGCGCGGCGGCGAATCCCGCCGCGCGTCATATGGTGCGCCCCTATCGGGGCGCGGGATCGGCCCGTCCGCCGGCAGGCGGTTGAAGCCCTCGATCGCGGCGGCGATTTCCTCGGCCGCGCCTTCGCCCTGGACGCGCACCGGCCACAGCAGCACCCGGCGCGGGAAGCGTTCCTCCAGGCGGTGCAGGATGTCGCGGATCACCGCGCCGGTCGGCGAGGTGACGACGCCGATCACCTCGGGCAGATAGGGAATTTTTTTCTTGCGTTCGGCGGCGAACAGGCCCTCGGCGGCGAGTTTCTTCTTGCGTTCCTCGAGCAGCTTCAAGAGCGCGCCCTGGCCCGCGAGTTCGAGCCGCTCGACCACCAGTTGATACTGCGAGCGGCCGGGATAGGTGGTGACGCGGCCGGTGGCGATCACGTCCATGCCGTCCTCGGGCTCGATCCCGAGCCGGCCGGCGGCGCCCCGCCAGGCGACCGCGTTCAAGACCGCGTCTTCGTCCTTGAGCGCGAAATAGACGTGGCCGCTGGCCGCGCGCTTGAAGCCGGAAATTTCGCCGCGCACGCGGACCAGGGGAAAAGCCCCCTCGACCGCGGCCTTGATCGCGCCCGCGATCTCGCTGACCGAAAAAATCGGAAGGTTGTCGGGTCCGGCGGGAGTCGCTAAGTTGCGAACCATGCGGCCAGTATGAGGGACGGCGGATGCGCCCGTCAATTTTGGGGGCAATTTTGGGGGAAATTTCGGGGTCGATTTTCATGGGAAGCGGACGATGAAGGTTTTGGTGATCGGCGGCGGCGGGCGCGAACACGCGCTTTGCTGGGCGATCGCCAAGTCGCCCCGCTGTGCCAAGCTCTTTTGCGCGCCCGGCAACCCCGGCATCGGCAAGCTCGCCGAATGCGTCGAAATCGCGACCGAGGATCTCGACGGCCTGGTCGCGTTCGCGCGCGAGCGGGCCATCGACTTCGTCGTGGTCGGGCCGGAAGCGCCGTTGGTCGCGGGCCTCGCCGACCGCCTGACCGACGCCGGCATCGCCGTGTTCGGCCCCTCGGGGGCCGCCGCCGCGATCGAGGGGTCCAAAACCCTGATGAAGGACCTCTGCGCCAAATACGGCGTTCCCACCGCCGAATACGCCCGTTTCGACGAACCCGACGCGGCCAAGGAATACATCCGCGCCCGCGGCGCGCCGATCGTGGTCAAGGCCGACGGTCTCGCCGCCGGCAAGGGCGTCACCGTCTGCCAAAATGTCAACGAAGCCTACGCCGCCATCGACCACGTGATGACCGAGCAGGCGTTCGGCGCCTCCGGCGACGAGGTGGTGATCGAGCAGTACCTGGAAGGGGAGGAAGTGAGTTTCTTCGCCCTGGTCGACGGGACGCGCGCGATCCCGTTCGGCGCCTGCCAGGACCACAAGGCGCGCGACGACGGCGACAAGGGCCCCAACACCGGCGGCATGGGCGCCTATTCGCCGACGCCGCTGATCACGCCCGCGCTGGAACGCGAAATCATGGCGCGCTGCATCCTGCCGATGGCCAAGGGCCTCGTCGCCGAGGGCAAGCCGTTTCGCGGCGTGCTGTTCGCCGGGCTGATGATGACCGCCGACGGCCCCAAGGTGCTCGAATACAACGCCCGCTTCGGCGACCCCGAATGCCAGGTGCTGATGCCGCGCCTGCAATCCGACGCGCTCGAAGTGCTGCACGCCTGCGCCACCGGCCGGCTCGAACGGGTCGCGGTGGCGTGGCGCCCGGAAACCGCGCTCGCGGTGGTGATGGCGGCGAAGGGCTATCCCGGCGCTTACGAGAAGGGCACCGAAATCCACGGGCTGGACGAAGCCGAGGAAATCGAGGGCGTCCACGTGTTCCACGCCGGCACGTCGCGGGCGAACGGCCGGCTGCTCGCGGTCGGCGGGCGGGTGCTGGCCGTCACCGCGCTCGGGGCCACGGTCGCCGACGCGCAGCGCAACGCCTATCGGGCGGTCGACCGCATCCGCTGGCCGGGCGGTTTTTGCCGGCGGGACATCGGCTGGCGCGCGATCCGCCTCGCCGGCTAGAAGGAGGGGGCATCCATGGACGACAAGACCCGCACCGAATTGGAAGCCGCCGCCTTTCGCGGCCTGGTCAAGCACCTGCAAAAGCGCACCGACGTCCAGAACATCGATCTCATGAACCTGGCCGGGTTCTGCCGCAACTGCCTTTCCAAGTGGTATCTCGCCGCCGCCAACGACAAGGGCGTCGCCATGACCGACGCGGAGGCGCGCGAGCGCGTCTACGGCATGCCCTACAAGGATTGGCAGGCCAAGTACCAGAAGGAAGCGACCGCCGAACAGAAGCGCCGCTTCGAGGAAACGAAACCGCTGCACGCCGAGATCAGCGGCCACAACAAATAAACCCATGCCCGATTTCTGGCCGGACTCGGGGCTGGCGCTTCTCGCGCGCGATCGCGCCGGGCATCTCGCCGTCACCGACGATTACCTGCGCGCGTGGCTGGCGCGGCCCGAAGTCGCGCTTACCCCGGAATCGTGCGCGGCCGAGCGCGCGCTCCATGCGGCGGTCGCGGCGGCGCCGCGCGCGCCGATCGCGGAAGAAGACATCGCCCGCATGCGCGACGCGGACGCGCGCGACAACTGGCGGGTGATCGCGGATTTCTTCCGCCGCCTGGTCGCCGCCGGCACGGTCGAGGGCGGCTACCTCGGCCTTTTCCACGAGGAACGCGTGGCCCTGCCGCCGCTTTTTCTCGATCGCCTCGCGGAAACCATCGTGCACGCGATCGTCGAAAAAAGCGACGATCCCTTCCGCGTGCGCGCCGCCGAGCTGTTCTTCCGCCCCCAGACCGCGACCGTCCAGGACGGCTCGGTCCTGCTCGGCGATTCCGAAACCGTCGAGACCCTCGGCGCGACGCGGGGCATGGGCGAGCTTGGCCGCCTGATCGTGCAAAGCGGGACCAAGCCGAGGAATGTCGAGATGGACGTGCTGACGGCGGAAAAGGCCGCGCTCTATTGGGAACGGAGCGGACGGCGCGACCTGGTGCTCGATCTCACCTTCGCCCGCCCCGGCCTCGATGCGTTCGCGCGCGTGATGGAAGCCTGGATCGCGCACCTGATCGGGGCCGAGGTCCGCATCCAGCCGGTGCAGCAGATCCGCGACGAACGCTGGGTCTGGCACATCGGCCTCGACGTGGAGGCGAGCGCGATCCTGAACGACCTCTATCGCGGCACCGAGGTGGAGGAAGAGCGCTTGAAGCGCCTGCTCGCGCTTTTCCGCCTCGATTTCGCCAATCCCGCGATCGTGCGCGAAGGCGTGGCGGGGCGCCCCGTCTATCTCGGCCTCGCCATGACCGAAGCGCGCAAGGTGCGCTTCAAGCCGCAGAACCTGCTGGTCAACCTGCCGCTCGCGCGGCAGGCGTGAGCCGCGTTGACTAACGTACCGTTATCCGGTACGTTAGTCCCTCGTGATCAGGAGCTTCGCTGACAAGCGCACGGCCGCGATTTTCGCCGGCTACGCGGTCAGGGACCTGCCGCACCAGATTCAGCGGCGGGCGCGGGCCAAGCTCCGGGCAGTCGACGCGGCGCGAAAACTGGACGATCTTCGCGTTCCGCCGGGGAACCGGCTCGAAGCCCTGAAAGGCGACCGGACGGGCCGCCACAGCATCCGCGTGAACGACCAATGGCGGATTTGTTTTGTCTGGCGCGGCGACGGGGCCTGGGACGTGGAGATCGTGGACTACCACTAGGGACGAGGTCATGGGCATCAAACGGGAAGATTTGGACGCGGGTCGGGTCGATTTCGCCGGCGTGACGACCGGCCGGCGGCTGCCGCCGGTCCACCCCGGCGAAATCCTGCGCGAGGATTTCCTGGGGCCGATGGGGATCAGCGTCTACGTGCTGGCCAAGGCGATCAAGGTGCCGCGCTCGCGCGTCAACGACATCGTGCTCGGCCGCCGCGCGATCACCACCGATACCGCGCTCCGGCTCGCGCGCTATTTCGGCACCACGCCGGAATTCTGGATCAATCTCCAGGCGCGCCACGATCTCGACGTGGCGAAAGGCGCAATGGGGCGGCGGATCGAGCGGGAGATCAGGCCCCGGGCGGCGTGAGAGCCCCCCGTCTGCCTTGGGCCCACTATAGTCCTATTGTAAGAGGGTTATATGCCAAATTTCAATGACGAGGAAATTCAGAAACTTTTCGGAAGGGAAGATGCGGAGAATGAAAATCCCTCGCGACTTAAAGAATATTTCTTTCGCAACAAGGCCTATGAAAATCTTATAACAAATCTTCCTATACGGATCTTAGTTGGGCATAAAGGTTCTGGCAAAAGCGCCCTTCTTAAAATTGCTTACTCGGAAGATCAGGAAAAAAATATTCTATCATTATGGCTTCGCCCGGATGATGTAAGGGCGGTAGAGGCAGGGCTTGGTTCTGGCGACTTAAATTCTCGTATTAACTCATGGAAGAGCGGACTAACTCAGCTAATTGCACGCGAGATCGCAAATTTATATGGGAGTCAGACGCTCGAAAATATTGTACCAAAAAGCGTACAAGGAAAACTTCTGGATGTTGTCGCAATTGCGAAGGAAGTCTTCTCTAAAGAAATCACCAAGGGTGTTTCGACCGTCAAGTCATTAGTGATGGAAAATTTTAGGAAAACCAATCTTGTTAGAGTTTATTTAGATGATCTTGATAGGGGATGGGAGGCAAAGCAGAAAGACATTAACAATGTTTCCGCGCTGTTGAATGCGATACGTGATTTGTGTGGCTCAAAGAATACCCTTCAGTTCAGATTAGGCTTAAGGTCTGATGTATACTACTTGGTGCGCACGTCGGATGAATCAACAGATAAAATTGAAGGGAACATTATTTTTCTTACGTGGGATAACCATGAAATACTCGTTGTTGCCGCGAAGCGGGTCGAGTCTTACTTTGGCAGGGAGATTGATGACAGAAAATTGCTACTTAGCAAACAAATAAAGGTTAGCCATTTCCTGAATTCTGTCATAGAGCCTGTTTTTTTGGGAGCCGGGAAGTGGGAACGCGCACCGATACACCGTGTACTTCTTTCCCTCGTTCGAAAGAGACCCCGCGATCTTGTTAAGCTAATGAGTGGTGCTGCCAGAGAAGCGTATAGGAATGGCCATTCAATTATAACAACAAATAGTCTCCGCGCGACATTTGAGGCATATTCGAATGAAAGGCTCCAAGATTTGGTAAATGAATTTAGAACTGAATTGCCAACAATTTCAGATCTTCTAAGAGGTATGAGACCGGTTAAAAAAGAGCGGCGCACGGTTGATCAATTTTGTTATTCCAACGATCAACTTGCGGTAAAACTAAAAAATCTCATGGGGCAGAAAAAATTTATTTTTGCGAATAGAACCACCGGTGATGTCCACTCGCTTGGACAATTTTTGTATAAAATTGATTTCATAATGGCACGAAAGGTTCTTGAGAATGGGATGATTGTTCGAAAATACTTTGATCAGAATAGATATCTACAGGACCAATTCGTTGATTACGGATTTGATTGGGAGATTCATCCGGCCTACAGATGGGCCCTGCAGCCTGCGACGTATGATGAAATTTTTAAGGTTACTAACCTTGATCCTGATGAAGATTAAATAGTCAGCTTTTACGAATTGTATGTGGTGGAGGTTGTCTGGCTTAGGAATAAGTTTTTGCTCACCGCCGGTCCTTGAAGAACGCCTTGAGGATTTCCCCCGACTCGCGCTCTTTGAGTCCGCCCACCACCTCGGGGCGGTGGTGGCAGGTGGCTTGCGCGAAAAAGCGCGCGCCGTGCTCGACGCCGCCGCCCTTGGGGTCGTAGGCGCCGAAATAGAGTCTCCGCACGCGCGCGAACGCAATCGCCGCCGCGCACATGGCGCAGGGCTCCAGCGTGACGTAGAGATCGGCGTTCTCCAGGCGGACCGCGCCGGTTTCCGCGCATGCCGCCCGGATCGCCAGCATCTCCGCGTGCGCGGTCGGATCGCGGGTTTCCTCCATCCGGTTGCGCGCCTCGGCGAGGACCCGGCCGGTTATGCCGTCCACGATCACCGCGCCGACCGGCACCTCGCCCGCCGCCGCCGCTTCGCGGGCGAGCGCCAAGGCGCGGTTCATGGGCGATTCGCCGTTCGACGGGAGGCTCATGGCCGCGGACCTTGGGCGGCGTCGCCCTTTCCGTCAAGGCCCGCGCGCCGTACATTCCGGCCCATGACCCCGCCCCTGGTCGGCATCACTCTCGATTCGGAAGAGCCCGGCGGCTATTCCAAGTTCCCGTGGTACGCGCTCCGCGAAAACTATTGCGCGGCGGTGGCCGGCGCGGGCGGCCTGCCGGTGCCGCTGCCGCACGAGGTCGAAAGGGTCGAATCCTATCTCGACGCGGTCGGCGGTGTCATCGTCACCGGCGGCGCGTTCGACGTCGATCCGGCGATCTTCGGCTCGGATTCCCGCCACGCCACCGTCAAGACCAAGGACCGCCGCACCGCGTTCGAACTGGCCCTGGTCAAGGGCGCGCTCAAGCGCGACATGCCGGTGCTCGGCATCTGCGGCGGCCAGCAGTTGCTGCACGTCGTTCTCGGCGGGCGGCTGATCCAGCATATCCCGGACGCGGTCAAGGACGCGCTCGCCCACGAACAGCCCAACCCGCGCGACGAGCCCGGCCACGACGTCGCGGTCGTGCCCGGCACGCTGCTGCACCGCATCGTCGGCGCCGCGTCGCTGCCGGTGAACAGCGCGCATCACCAGGCGGCGCTGGATGAGCCGCAAGGCGTCGTCGTCAACGCCCGTTCGCCGGACGGCGTGATCGAGGGGATCGAGGCGCCGCGTTACCGCTTCTGCCTCGGCGTGCAATGGCATCCGGAATTCCTGATTTCAGAGGGCGACCGGAAGATTTTTCGCGCCTTCGTCGCCGCGTGCGGCGTGTAGCGCCATGAACGCAATCGAGAAGGGCGCCCGGAGCGAAGCGACCAAAGGCGAACGCATCGCCAAGGTCATGGCCCGCGCCGGGCTTTGTTCGCGCCGCGAAGCCGAACGCTGGATCGCCGCCGGGCGCGTCGCCGTCAACGGCCGCGTGCTGACCACGCCGGCGGTCACGGTGACGGACGAGGACGCGATTGTCGTCGACGGTCAGGCGTTGCCGACCAAGGAACCGGCCCGGCTCTGGCGCTACCACAAGCCGCGCGGCCTGATGACCACCCATCGCGACCCGCAGGGGCGCCCGACCGTGTTCGAAAAATTGCCCAAGGGCTTGCCCCGGGTGGTGTCGGTCGGCCGGCTCGATTTCAATTCCGAAGGGCTGCTGCTGCTGACCAACGACGGCGGGCTCGCGCGCAAGCTCGAACTGCCGGCGACCGGCTGGACGCGGCGCTACCGGGTGCGCGCGTTCGGCGACGTGGACGAGAAGGCGCTGGCCAGGCTCAAGGACGGCATCACCGTGTCCGGGGTCCATTACGGCCCGATCCGCGCGGCGATCGATTCGAAAAAAGGCGCGAACATGTGGCTGACGGTGGCGTTGACCGAAGGCAAGAACCGCGAGGTGCGCCGGGTGCTGGAACACCTGGGGCTTTCCGTCAACCGCCTGATCCGCGTCGCCTACGGCCCGTTCCAGCTCGGGCATTTGGCCGAAGGCGAGGCCGACGAAGTGCCGGGCAAGGTGTTGCGCGAACAATTGGGCGGGGAGAGTTCTCGTTGAGAATCGTCGCCGGGCGCCATCGCGGCCGGACGTTGAAGAGTCTTCCGGGCCCCGGCCTGCGCCCGACCTCGGACCGGACCCGCGAATCCGTGTTCAACATTCTCGCCCACGGCGTTCCCGGCTTCGCCTTCGACGGCATTTCGGTCGCGGATCTTTTTTGCGGCACCGGCGCCCTCGGGCTGGAGGCGCTCTCGCGCGGGGCCGCGCGCGCGACCTTCGTCGACGCGGACGCCGCCGCCCTCAAGTGCGCCAAGGAAAACGCCGCCCGCCTCGGCGAATGGCGCAATGTGCTCGCGCTCCGGCTCGACGCGGCGCAAATCCCGCCTCCGCCCCTCGCGGCGGAGGCGCCGTGCGCGCTCGCTTTTCTCGATCCGCCCTACGGTTCGGGTTTACTGGTCCCGGCGTTGCAGGGCTTGGCCGCGTGCGGCTGGCTGAGTGAGAACGCCATCGTGGTCGCCGAAATGGGCGCGAAGGAGCCGTTCGAGCCGCCGCGCGGATTTGCCCTGCTGCAAGCGCGCACCTACGGCGCCGCCAAGGTCGCGTTCTTGCGCTTCACGGGCAATAAAGCGTAATCCAAGCCCCCTCCCCCTACCCCCCTCCCGCGAGGGGAGGGGGAACTCATAATAATTTCCCTCCCCCTTGACGGGGGAGGGTTAGGGTGGGGGTGTGATTGTCTGGAGGAGTGTAACTATCTAAGCGCAATTTTGTTCAGTCGAGACACACCTTAACGCCTTCCGAACAGGCGCTCGATATCGGCGCGCTTCAATTCGATGTAGGTGGGGCGGCCGTGGGCGCATTGGCCGGAAAGGGGTGTCTGTTCCATTTCGCGCAAAAGCGCGTTCATCTCGGCGGCATTAAGGCGCCGTCCCGCGCGCACGCTGCCGTGGCAGGCGATCGTCGCCGCCACTTCGTCGAGGCGCGTTTTCAAGGCGTGCGTTGCGTCGAATTCGGCCAATTCCTCGGCCAGGTCGCGGACCAGGCCCTTCACGTCCGCGTCCCCGAGCAGCGCCGGAATTTCGCGCACCACCACCGCCGCGTCGCCGAACGCCTCGACCACCAGGCCGAGTTCGGCGAGTTCCGCGGCGCGGGCCGCGATCCGCGCTTGGGCGGCGGGCGAAAGTTCCACCACCTCGGGGATCAAGAGGCCCTGGCGGGCGACGCCGCCGTTGGCCAATCCCCGTTTGAGTTTTTCCTGGGTGAGCCGCTCGTGCGCCGCGTGCTGGTCGACGATGACGAAGCCGTCGGCGGTCTCGGCGACGATGTAGGTTTCGTGCATCTGCGCGCGCGCGACCCCGAGCGGGTAGCGGGCCGGGTCCGGAATGTCGGCGGCGGTTTCGTTGGAAGACGCGGCCGGTCTTGCGGCGAGGGGCGCGTGAAAATCGAGCGCGGCTTCGGCGAGCCCGCGCGGAATCGCGCCGCCGGGGGTTGGATAGGCGAAGTTCCCCGCCGGGGTCCCTTGCGGCTTGAGCGCGGCGAGCGCCGCGTCGGCGACCGTGGTGGCGGAACGGTGCCCGGCCTGGCTGAGCGCATGACGTATCGCGCCGACGATCAGGCCGCGCACCGCCCCGGGGTCGCGGAAGCGGACCTCGGTCTTGGCCGGATGCACGTTCACGTCCACCGCTTCCGGCGGAACGTCGAGGAACAGCGCCACCGCCGGGTGCCGATCCCCGGCCATGAGGTCGCGGTAGGCCCCGCGCAAGGCCCCGAGCAGCAGCCGGTCGCGCACCGGGCGGTTGTTGACGAACAGGAATTGCAGTTGCGCGGTCGGCCGGTTGAAGGTGGGAAGGCCGGCGAAGCCGGAAAGACGGATGCCGTCCCGCGCCGCCTCGATCGGCACCGCGTTGTCGGCGAACTCGCGCCCGAGCACGGCGGCGACGCGGGCGCGCCGGGCGGTTGCCTCGTCCCCGCTCGCGGCGGCGAGGCGGAGGATGTCCTTGGCGCCGTCGCTCAAGGTGAAAGCAACGCGCGGGTGGGCAAGCGCCAGGCGCTCGACCGTTTCCACCGCGTGCGCGAGTTCGGTGCGCGCCGTTTTCAGGAATTTCAAACGCGCGGGCGTGGCGAAGAACAGGTCCTTGACCTCGACCCGGGTGCCGTCGCCGAGGGCGGCGGGGCGGACCGGTCCCTTGCGCCCGCCTTCGACCGCGATCGCCCAGGCGTCCTTGGCGCCGCGGGCGCGGCTGGCGATGGTCAGCCTGGCGACCGCGCCGATGGAGGGCAGCGCCTCGCCGCGGAAGCCGAGGGTCATGATGCGGGTCAGGTCCTCGTCGGGCAGCTTGGAGGTGGCGTGGCGTTCGACCGCGAGGGCAAGTTCGTCCGCCGTCATGCCATGGCCGTCGTCGCTGACGTCGATTTCCGCCTGGCCGCCGTCGCGCACGACGATCTCGATCCGCCGCGCGCCGGCGTCGAGCGCGTTTTCGACCAGCTCCTTGACCGCCGACGCCGGCCGTTCGACCACCTCGCCGGCGGCGATGCGGTTGACGAGGGTCTCGGGAAGGATGCGGAGGACGCTCATGATCTGGACCATGCTCTGATCTTGTGGGCGAGCCCGGCGGTGGAGGAATCGTGCGCGCCGGTCTTGCCGTCCTTGAGCAGGCGGGCGGTGCCGCCGGCGAGTTTCTTGCCCAGTTCGACTCCCCATTGGTCGAAGGAATTCACGTTCCACAACACGCCTAAAACAAAAGTCTTATGCTCGTAGAGGGCGAGCAGCAGGCCGAGGTGGTAGGGGTCGAGGCGGCGGAGCAGGATCGTCGTGCTCGGCCGGTTGCCGGGAAAAACACGATGCGGCAACAAGCGGCGGATGTCGGCGGCGGACAGTCCTTCCGCCCGCATGGCGGCGCGGGCCTCGGTCGCATTGCGCCCGCGCATCAGGGCCTCGCCTTGCGCCAGCAGGTGGGCAAGCAGGATCGCGCGCTGCGTCTTCGGTCCCGGGCCCGGTTCCCCGCGGTCTTGCGCGCGCCGAGCGCCCGATACGGCGACGACGAATTCCGCCGGCACCGGGTCAGGCCCCTGGTGGAGCATCTGGAAAAACGTGTGCTGGGCATCCGTCCCGGGCGCGCCGACCACCACCGGCGCGGTCGCGCGCCCGACGGCAAGCCCTTCGCGCGTCACCGACTTGCCGTTGCTCTCCATTTCCAGCTGCTGGAGGTATTCGGGCAAGAGCGCGAGGCGGCTGTCGTAGGGAACGACGGCGCGCGCCCGGTGGCCGAGGACGTTTCCGTTCCAGACGTCGAGCAGCGCGAGCAGAACCGGAAGATTACGGCCGAGCGGCGCGGCGCGGAAATGCCGGTCGAGGGCGTGGGCGCCCGCGAGCATTTGCGCGAACCGGTCGGGCCCGAAGGCCAGGGCGCACGTGAGCCCGACCGCCGACCAGAGCGAAAAACGCCCGCCGACCCAATCCCAGAATTCGAATATCGCCGCGCGCGGGATGCCGAACGCCTCGGCCCGGTCGGGCGCGGCGGTGACGGCGGCGAAATGGCGGGCGACGGCGGCTTGTCCCAGCCATCCCGCGATCCAATCGCGCGCCGCGCGCGCGTTGGCGAGCGTTTCTTCCGTGGTGAAGGTCTTGGAAACGACGACGAACAGGGTCTTCGCCGGGTCGAGCCCGCGGACCGCGCGGGCGAAATCGGCGCCGTCGACGTTGGAGAGAAAACGAGCCTCGATCCCGTTCGTCTCCGGCGCCAGCGCCTGGCAGGCGAGCTTGGGCCCGAGCAGCGAGCCGCCGATGCCGATGTGAACGACGTGCGTAAAGCGCCCCTTGCGCCGGGCCTGGTCGGCGAAGGCGCGCACGCGGGCGAGGGTCGCGCGCGCCGCGGCCGCTTCCCTGGCGCGCGACGCGGGATCGCGGAGCGCGGTATGGAGCGCGGCGCGTCCCTCGGTCGCGTTGACCAAATCGCCCGCGAACAGGCGCTTGCGCCAACCGGCGACGTCGGCGGCGCGCGCCAATCGCAGCAGCGCGGCGATGGCCTTCCCGTCGATCCGGTTCTTGGAATAGTCGAGAAAAAGGCCGTCGTAGGTAAGGGAGAAGCGGGTAAAACGCTTGGAATCGGCCGCGAACAGGGCGCGCAAGGACATTTTTGCGACGCGCGCGCGCTGGCGTTCGAGCGTTCGCCAGGCGGCCTCGCGCCGGCGGGATGCGGTTTTGGAAGGCATAAGCGCAGGATAACGGCGCCGGCGCGCCCCTGCTAGTCGGCTGGAGCGAGCCCTTCCGGTTCGCCCGCCACCACCATCAGGAGACGGGCGGGATCGAGCAGCCGGCGGCCGACTCGGGCGACCGATTCGGCATCGACCGCCTCGATCAGGCTTTTGTAACGGTCGATGTAGTCGGGTCCCAAATTTTCGAGCTGCATGCCGAGCAGCATTCCGGCGATCCCGCCGAGGGTGGTGAGCCGCAGCGGAAACGAGCCGGTGAGAAAGGTCTTGGCGTTGGCGATTTCGTCGGCGGTCGCGCCGCCCCCGGCCATGCGCCGCCATTCGGCGCGGACCACGTCGACGGTTTCCTTGACTCGCGCGTTGGCGGTGGCCGCGCTGCCCAGGATCAAGGCCGAGTGGCGCAACGGGAAGAGCGACGTGCCGGCGGAATAGGCGAGACCGCGTTTGTCGCGCACCTCCTCGTAGAGCCGCGAGGTGAATCCGCTCCCGCCGAGAATGTAGTTGAGCACGGTGGCTGCGTAGTAATCGGGATCGTCGCGCTTGAGGCCGGGCGCGGCGAAGAGGATCGCGCTTTGCGGCACCTTGAGCCGGGCGACGAGGGTGCGCGCGTCGATCTTCGGCTGGACCTCGGGCACCGCCGCGGGCGCCGATTTTTCCGGCAATCCCCCGAACATGCGATCGAGCATTTGGCTGAGTTCGGCGGCCGAAATATCGCCGGCGACGCCGATGACGAGGGAATCGCGGGCGAGTCGTTCCCGGACGAACGCGCGCAGGTCCTCGGCCGTGATGCTGGGCACGCTGTCGAGGGTGCCGCGCGTGCGCCGGCCGTAAGGATGATCGGGGAATATTTCCGAAAACAGGCGGATTTGGGCGACCGTATCCGGGCTTTCGGCGTCGCGGCGGAGGCGAGCGAGGATTTGGCTGCGGACGCGGGCGAGCGCGCCTTCGTCGAAGCGCGGCCGGGTCAGCGCCAGCGCGAGCAGCTCGGCGGCCTTGTCGCGATGCTCGTTCAAGGTCTGCAGCGAGCCGCTGAACTCGTCGAACGACGAATCGAACGACAGGGAGATCGAGCGGTCCTCAAGCGCGGCGCGGAACGCCTTGGCGTCCATGTCGCCCGCGCCCTCGTCGAGCAGCGCGGCCGCCATGCGGGCGAGCCCTTCGCGCCCGGCGGGGTCGAGGGCGGCGCCGCCGCGAAAAGCGAAGCGGATCGCGACGATGGGGTTGAGCTTGTCCTGCACCAGCCAAGCGGAAACGCCGCCCGGGCTTTTTATTTGTTGGACATTGACCGCCTCGACCGGCGGCGCGGCGAAAAACACCGTTGCCGCCAGCAGAAAAGCGCCGAGCCTGGAGAACGCCTGCGCCATCGCCTATTCCTTCGCCGCCGGCAGCAGGCGGCCGGTGACGTGGCCCGAGCCGGCGAGGACGAACCTGGCCGCGGCGTTGACCTGATCGCGGGTGACGGCGTCGATGCGCTCGGGCCAGGATTCCACGTCCTCGACCGTCAGGCCGAGGGCGAGCGCGGCGCCGAGCGTCTGCGCGCCGGTATCGAGCGAATCGCGGGCCAGCAGCGCGGCCGCCTTCATGCGCGTCTTGGCGCGCGCGACTTCGTCCGGATCGACGCCGTTGGCGAGAATTTTGGCGATTTCGGCCTCGACCGCCTGCTCGACTTTTTCCGGCGCGACCTCGCGCCGGGGCGAGGCGTAAAAGCCGAACCGGCTCGGCCCGCGCGTCGATGAATCGTAAAAGGCGCCGGCGCCGTCGGCGATGCCGGCATCCAGCACCAGCGCTTGGTAGAGCCGCGAGGTTCCGCCGCCGCCGAGGATTTCAGCGAGCACTTCGAGGGCGTAGGCGTGTTCCTTGGCGCCCCACAGGAGCGACGGCGCAAGCCAGCTCCTCGACCACGACGGCTGCGGTACGCGCGGGTCGCGCAGGATCACCTCGCGCGCGGCGGTCTGCGGCGGCTCGTCGGGGCGGGCGCGAACGACGGGCGCGGCGGCGGGAATCGGGCCGTAGTATTTTTCGGCGAGCGGCTTCAGTTCGGCGGCGGTGATGTCGCCCGCCACCACCAGCACCGCGTTATTGGGCGCGTACCAGCGCCGGTAGAAGGCGAGAATGCGTTCGCGGTCGAGGGCGCGGATTTCGTGCTCCCAGCCGATGACCGGCCGCCGGTAGGGATAGTTGTAGAACTGCACCGCCGCCATTTGCTCGCGCAGCCGGCTCGACGGGTTGTTGTCGGTACGGGTGCGGCGCTCCTCCAGCACCACCAGGCGCTCGCGCTCGACCTCGTCGGGGGTGATGACGAGGCCGGTCATGCGCTCGGCCTCCAAGGCCATCACCATTTCGAGCCGGTCCTTGGCGATGGTCTGGTGATAGGCGGTGTAGTCGTAGGAGGTGAAGGCGTTCTCGCGCCCGCCGTTCTTCGCCACCAGGCGTGAAAATTCGCCGGCCGGGCGCTGCTTGGTGCCCTTAAACATCAGGTGTTCGAGGAAATGGGCAATGCCCGATTCGCCCGCGCCCTCGTCGGCGCCGCCGACCCGATACCAGATCATGTGCTTGACCACCGGCGCGCGCGGATTGGGCACAACCACAACCGTGAGCCCGTTGGCGAGCGTGAAGCTTTCCGCGCCGAACACCTTGGCGCGGGCGGCGCCGGGTTGCAGCGCGAGAGCCGTCGCGGCGAACAGCGAAATCGCGGTCAAGAAATGGAGAAAAAACGATCTCAACATCGGAATCACCGGTGGGCGGCGGTCGCTCGGATCAATAAGATAAGGCGTTCGCGCCAGAGGACAAGATACGCGGGCAACGCGCGCGGCGCGCGCCGTCGGGACCTAGAGCGTAGTTCCATAATATAGAATCGGCTGCGTTGCGCCGTGGCGCGGCGATCCGCCAGGCGCGCCGCGAAGAGCGATGCCGGAGCATCGGTCGAGCGGCGCAACGAAGCGGGCGCCCGCCACGGCGCAACCCCTTGCGGGCCGGGGGCTTTTGCGGCACGGGTTCGTCGCGGAGCTTGCCCGTAAGCACCGCTACGGGCTTCGCCCCGCTCCTGCCCGTGACGCAAAATCCCTCCGGCGCAGCGGTTCCATATTATGGAACTACGCTCTAGGGTCCGGACTCAATTGGCCCACCATACTACGGCGGCGGCCAAGAACACGCCGGAGAGGAAGACGTCGGCGCGTTTGTCGTAACGGGTGGCGATCCGCCGGAAGTCCTTGAGACGACAGAACATG
>Ga0194120_10004731_pt1 | contig 20676 bp, 25 predicted proteins | sample TA2MahCa65mmetaG_FD_148642 | JGI IMG/M metagenome (GOLD analysis project Ga0194120, IMG submission 148642) | Freshwater microbial communities from Lake Tanganyika, Tanzania - TA2015019 Mahale Deep Cast 65m | ecosystem: Environmental > Aquatic > Freshwater > Lake | place: Tanzania: Lake... | reverse complement strand
GCCCGGACGTCATCTTGGAGCCTTAGCCGCGATCCTCGCGGCCGGACTACTCGCCGCAATGCCTGCCGAAGCGCAGCAGCAGCGGCCGCCCATCCAGACCACCAAGGTCGAGGGCACCGACAACGTCTACATCTTCCGCAACGTCAACCACCAGGCGATGTTCGTGGTGACCTCGGAAGGGGTGATCGCGACCGATCCGGTCGCCTACGGCAAGCCCGATGGCGGCCGGCAGTATGTCGAGGAGATCCGTAAGGTCACGAGCCAGCCGATCAAGTATGTGATCTACAGCCACCATCACTATGACCACATCGCCGGCGGCAAGGCCTTCAAGGATGCGGGCGCCACCTTCATCAGCCACGCGAATGCGAAGAAGCGGCTGGTTCCGCTCAAGGACCCGCACACGGTCATCCCCGACAAGACTTTCAACAAGAAGATGACCCTGACCCTCGGCGGCACCGCGCTCGAGCTGATCTACCTCGGGCCAAACCACTCGGATTCGAACATCGTGATGCGGCTGCCGAAGGAGAAAATCATCTTCCTCGTCGACACCATTCCGGTCGGGACTTTCCCCGGCCGCGGCTTCATCGACATCGATCCGCTCAAGACCGAGACCTTCATCGAGCGCGTGCTGGCGCTCGACTGGGACCGCATGATCCCCGGCCATCCGGGACAGCCCGGCGACCGGCTCGGCACCAAGAAGGATGCGCAGGACGTCCTCACCCTGATGCGCGAAGCCTCGGCCGACATGAAGAAGCTCGCCCAGGAAAGCAAGTGCTGGGAGCCGGCCGAGCGCGAGTACAAGATGCCGAAATACGCGAGCTGGCCCGGCTACGAAGCCGGCATGCCGCTGGTCGCCCGCCGCTATTGCGGCCTCTGGGGCCGCGGCACCTGAGCTAGTATCCGAGACGGCGCCGGTCGGATATCCCGGCCGGCGCCGGATCTCGGGAGCGTGCCTTGGCCAACCATCTCTCCGACGCCGCCGTCGCCAAGTATCGCCGCGACGGTTTCGCCCATCCGATCCCCTGCCTCGGGCCCGGCGAGGCCGCACGCTATCGCGCTGCGCTCGAGGACTACGAGCGGCGCACCGGCGAGAAGGCGACGCTCGCGATCCGCAACAAGGGGCATCTCAAGATGCAGTGCCTCTACGAACTCGTGCACGATCCGCGCGTGCTCGATGCGGTCGAGTCGGTGATCGGCCCCAACATCCTCTGCTGGAGCTCGAGCCTGTTCGTGAAGGACCCGATGGACCCGGCTTTCGTAGCCTGGCACCAGGACTCCTACTACTGGGGGCTCGAGCCCGACGACGTGGTCTCGGCCTGGATCGCCTTCGCGCCGTCCACGCTCGAGAACGGCGCCATGCAGGTGATCCCCGGCAGCCACAGGAAGCCGCACTTCCCACACGAGAAGTCGCCGGCCGATAGCACCAACATGCTCTCCACGCATGAGGAGATCGCGGTCGCGGTCGACGACAAGGACGGCGTCAGCCTCCTGCTCGAGGAAGGCGAGATGTCGCTGCACCACGTCAACATCATCCACGGCTCCCCGCCCAACCGCTCGCGTGCGCGCCGCTACGGCTATGCCATCCGTTACGTCGCCACCCATGTGCGCCAGCGCGGCGACATGCCGACGGCGATCCTGGTGCGCGGCAAGGACGAGTACGGCTACTTCCCGCCCGATCCCGTGCCGAAGGGCGACTTCGACCCCGCGATCATGGCGCTCCACCCGAACCTCAAGCCGCACAGCTAGACGTAAGTGCCGCTGCAGAACCGCGTCGCGCCCTTCGGCGAGATCGTCGCTCATCCGGCGCGCGGCCTCTTCACCGGCAACCGCGGCATCATCCATGATCCGGCGACAAGGACGCTGCTCAAGCGCCGCTGGACCACCAAGGCCTGGATCTGCTGCACGCTTGATTGGAAGGGCCGCCGCCGCAAGCCGATGGCGCAGCGAAGCTGGACCGAGCTCTTCTTCCTCGACGAGGCGACCGCATTAGCCGCGGGCCATCGGCCCTGCTTCTACTGCCGGCGCGAGCGCGCGCAGGCCTTCCGCGATGCCTGGGCGAAGGGGCAGGGACGCGAGAAGGCGAGCGCCCCCGAGATGGATGTGGTGTTGCATGCCGAGCGGCTTGGAAACCGGGCGAAACGATTGCATCCGGTATCCAACTCGATCATGTCGCTGCCCGATGGGACAATGATCGCCACCGAAGGCAAAGCCTATCTCGTTTATGGCGGACGGCTGCTGCTCTGGAACCCGCAGGGCTATCGCGCGGCCGGCGCGAGACGCGTCGAGGCGATGATCACGCCGCCTTCGATCGTATCGGCACTTGCGTCCGGCTACCGCCCGGCGCTGCATCCGAGCGCGAGCGCGTGATGGATGACAAGCTGATCGCCCGCATCCAGGCCCTGCGTGCCAAGACCATCGCCAATGGCTGCACGGAGGGCGAAGCGCTGGCGGCCGCGGCCAAGGTCGCCGAGCTGCTCGACCGCCACGACCTCAGCTTGGGCGATGTCGAGATGCGGGCGGAGCCGTGCCGGCAGCTCGCTTTCGAGTCTCCGCTCAAGAAGCGCATCCCGCTCGACGACTGCATCGGCGCCGTCGCCGATTTCTGCAACTGCCGCGTCTGGCGCGAGAAGACACCGGCCGGCGGCACGCGCCATGTCTTCTTCGGCCTTGGCACCGACATCGAGGCGGCGGCCGCGCTCGCCGCGCTGATCGATGCCGCGGTGCGCTCCGAGCTCGGCTGCTACAAGACGACGACAGAGTACCGGCAGTTCCGCCATCGCGACCGCGACCTTGCGAACAAGTCCTTCATGCTCGGCATGGTGTCATCCATCGCCGACAAGCTGATGGCGATGAAGGCGCAACGCGACGAGGCGAAGCGCGGCACCGGCCGCGAGCTCATCCTGCTCAAGACCGCGGTCGTCGACGCCGCGCTCGACAAGCTCGGCCTGACGATGCGCGAGGTTCCGGGCGTCAGGCGCATGATCGCGCCCGAGGCCTACGATGCCGGCGATGCCGCCGGCGCCTCGCTTGCCATCGATCCCGCGCTCACGCCGCGCGCGAGGCGATCCAGATGACGTGGCGGGCGCCGCCCTTGGCGCCGCGGGCGCGTGTGCGTGTCACCTCGACATCGAAGCCGGCACGCCGGAGCCGCCTGGCAAAGGCCTGATCCTCGCCCGCCGACCACACGGCAAGCACGCCCCTGGGCTTGAGCGCCTGGCGCGCGGCGCCAAGGCCGTCCAGGTCGTAGAGCCGGTCGTTCTCCTCGCGCGTCATGCCCTCGGGCCCGTTGTCGACGTCGAGCAGGATGGCGTCATAGGAGGCAGGCTCGGCGCGGATCATGGCGGCGACGTCGCCTTCGCGGAGCGTCACGCGCGGATCGCCAAGGCTCTCTCCGGTGAGCGCCGCCAGCGGCCCGCGATTCCAGGCGATCACCGCCGGCATCAGCTCGGCCACGACGATCCGCGCGCCCCCCGGTAGCGCCGCGAGCGCTGCGCGCAAGGTGAAGCCCATGCCGAGCCCGCCGATCAGGACCCTTGAGCCCGGCAGGTCCGCGACCCGCGCGCAGGCGATCTCGGCCAGCGCCTCCTCCGAGCCATGGATGCGGCTGTTCATCAGCTCGTCCCGGCCGAGCCGGATCGAGAACTCCTCCCCGCGCCGCCAGAGCCTGAGCTCGCCGCCGCCGGGCACCTTGGCCGAGTCGAGCAGGGTCCAGGGGATCATCGTCCATCCCGGCGAGAGGGTGCGATCCGAGGGAGGGTCTGGAAAATCTGGAGCGGGCGAAGGGATTCGAACCCTCGACCCTTACCTTGGCAAGGTAATGCTCTACCCCTGAGCTACGCCCGCGCTCCTTGGCCGATCCCTAGGTCACCGGGGGCCGGCGAGGCGGCGGACTATAGCCGGATTTTCGGTCATTGCAAGGCTGCGGGGCGGCCGTTAGGGTCCCGCCGCCATGACCGATACGGCCCCCTCCCAGGACCTCGCGCCGCCGACCTCGCCGGAGCAATTGCTCCAGCGTTTCAAGGAGCTCGGCATCGAGACGACGACCCACGAGCATCCGCCGCTGATGACCGTCGAAGACTCCAAGCGCCTTCGCGGCGACCTGCCGGGCGGTCACTGCAAGAGCCTCTTCTTCAAGGACAAGAAGGACCAGTACTGGCTCTTCGTCACATCGGAGGACCGCAAGGTCGACATCAAGGCGCTGGACCGGAAGCTCGGCGCCGCCCGGCTCTCCTTCGCTAGCCCGGAGCGGCTCTGGCAGGTGCTGGGGGTCAAGCCCGGCTCGGTCACGCCCTTCGCGCTGATCAACGACCGCGAGCGGAAGGTCCGGGTCTTCCTGGACGCGGCCATGCTCCGGCAAGAGCTGCTCAACTACCATCCGCTGGTGAATACGAAGACCACCTCGATCCGGCCGGCGGACCTGGTCCGCTTCATCGAGGCTTGCGGGCACCGGCCCGCCACCCTAAATCTCGACATCTAGACGGCTAATTTCAGGAACGAATCCCATGGAGCCATTGCTCGGCCTCGGCCAGGCGCCGGCCGGCGGCGCTGCCCCGCCGGTCAAGGACATCGGCCAGAAGGAGTTCATGACCGAGGTCATCGACGCCTCCAAGAAGGTGCCGGTGATCGTCGATTTCTGGGCGCCGTGGTGCGGTCCCTGCAAGACCCTCGGGCCGATGCTGGAAAAGGCGGTCGCCGCGACCAAGGGCAAGGTCCGCATGGTCAAGGTCGACATCGACAAGAACCAGCAGATCGCCGCCCAGATGCGCATCCAGTCGATTCCCGCGGTCTACGCCTTCAAAGGCGGCCGCCCGGTCGACGGCTTCGTCGGCGCGCTGCCGGAGAGCCAGATCAAGCAGTTCGTGCAGCGTCTCGCCGCCGGCGGCAGTCCGACCGAGGAGGACAATGTCGTCGAAGAGGCGCTGGCGCAGGCGAAGGATCTCCTGGAGGCCGGCAACCATGCCGCCGCCGGCAATCTCTACGCCCAGATCCTCCAGCACGACCCCGAGAACCCGCAGGCGATCGCCGGCCATCTCCGCTGCCTGATCAAGTCCGGCCAGACCGCGGCGGCGCAGGAGATGCTGAAGGAGCTGCCGCCGGAGCTCGCCAAGAACCCGGAGATCGTCGCAGTCGCAGCGACGCTCGAGCTCGCCGCCTCCGGCGCCAAGGCCGGGGCGACCGCGCCGCTCCGCGCCAAGGTCGAGGCCGATCCGAAGGATCATCAGGCGCGCTTCGATCTCGCCCTGGCGCTGTTCGCCGAGAACCAGAAAGAGCAGGCGGTCGACGAGCTGCTCGAGCTGTTCCGGCGCGACCGCAAATGGAACGACGAGGCGGCGAGGAAGCAGCTCGTCAAATTCTTCGAGGCCTTCGGCCCGACCGACCCGCTCACCATCGCCGGACGCAAGCGACTCTCATCGCTGATGTTCGCTTAAGGGAGGGCCGCGCCCGATGACGGAGCAGGTTCATGCGACCCGCTTCGAGGATCTGCCGGCGGAGCTGCCGGTGTTCCCGCTGTCGGGCGTGCTGCTGCTGCCGCGCGGGCGCCTGCCGCTCAACATCTTCGAGCCGCGCTACCTCGCGATGGTGAAGGACGCGCTGGCGCCGCCGCGCCTGATCGGCATGGTCCAGCCTGAGGATGCGAGCGAGGAGCGCAACCCGGATGCGATCCCGGCGCTCTGCGCCATCGGCTGCGCCGGGCGCATCACCTCCTTCAGCGAGACCGAGGATGGCCGCTTCCTGATGACCTTGGCCGGGGTCGCGCGCTTCGAGATCGAGAGCGAGATCGCCATGCGCTCGGGCTACCGGCGGGTGAAGCCGCGCTGGGAGCGCTTCAGGGCCGATCTCCTGCCCGACGAGTCGCCGATCGACCGTCCGGCCTTGCTCAAGTCGCTGAAGCCGTACTTCGACGCGCGCGGCCTCAAGGCCGATTGGGATCAGGTCGACAAGACCCCCGACGAGCGCCTGATCGCGATGCTGTCGATGATCTGCCCCTTCGATCCGCCGGAGAAGCAGGCGTTGCTGGAGGCGAAAGACCTCGCCGCGCGCACCCTGATCCTGAAGGGCCTGCTCGACATGGCGCTCGCGACCCCGCCCGAGGCGCCGCACGAGCTGAGGAAGCATTGACCCCCTTGGCTCGCGCTTTCATGATCCGGCCATGACCGAACAGAAGCCTGCCGCCAGCGGCATCGATCCGAAGCTGCTGGAGATTCTGGTTTGCCCCCTGACCAAAGGGCCGCTCCGCTATGACCGCGAGGCGCAGGAGCTGATCAGCGAGCAGGCGAAGCTCGCCTACCCGATCCGCGACGGCATTCCGATCATGCTGGTCGACGAGGCGCGCTCGATCGGCGACGAGCCGGCGAAGCGGTGACCGGGAAGGAAACGCCGGCGCCCTGGCCGACCGAGATCCGCCTGAGGAAAGCCGAGAAGATCCTGGAGGTCGTCTTCGACGACGGCTCCGCCTTCCGGATTCCGGCCGAGCTGCTGCGCGTCGAGAGCCCCTCGGCCGAAGTGCAAGGCCACAGCGCCAGCCAGAAGACGCTCGTCGCCGGCCGCCGCCATGTCGGCATCATGGAGGTCGAGCCGGTCGGCAACTACGCTGTCCGCCTGGTCTTCGACGATATGCACGACACCGGCATCTACACTTGGGCCTATCTGCATCACCTCGGCACGCATCAGGACAAGCTCTTCCGCGACTATCTCGACGCTCTCGCGGCCAGCGGGCAGTCGCGCGACCCGCCGAAGCGGACATAACTTCGCGCGTCTTCGATCCTGCGGGCAGAACCTGAGCCGGCCGGGCTTCGCCGATTCGATGCCGCCCGGCCTGCCCGGGTCGTGATCGTCAGGAACGACGGCGGTGAGGCCGTCACCTGATCGGATAAGACCCTGGCGAAGCTGGGAATTCCGACATCGCCGAGGGAAGCCGGACCGGCCTGCGAGCCGTCATACAAGCGCAATAAAACTGTGACATGAGTGCAGCGAGCGATGGCTACCGTCGGCACCGCATCACAGAAGCGTTTCCGATGAAGCCAGAGGAGAGTTCGATGAAGTTCCTTACGGGATCGGCCGTCTGCGCGGTCGCCCTGGCGTTTTGCGCCGCGAATGCGCATGCCCAGACGAAGACCATCGCCATCGATGGCTCGAGCACCGTCTTCCCGGTCTCCGAAGCGCTTGCCGAAGAGTTCCAGAAGTCGAAGAGGGGTCGGATCCGCGTCACGGTCGGCATCTCCGGCACCGGCGGCGGCTTCAAGAAGTTCTGCCGGGGCGAGATCGACATGTCGAATGCGTCGCGTCCCATCCTCAAGGAGGAGATCGAGGCCTGCAGGCGGGCCGGCATCGAGTTCTTCGAGCTGCCTCTCGCCTATGACGCGCTGACAGTCGCGGTCAGTCCCAAGAATACCTTCCTCGACTGCATCACCGTCGACGAGCTCAAGCGCATATGGGAGCCCGGTGCACAGGGCAAGGTCACGACCTGGAACCAGGTCAATGCGAAGTGGCCGAACCGGAAGCTGACGCTCTACGGCGCCGGCTCCGACTCCGGTACCTTCGACTATTTCACCGAGGCGGTGACCGGCAAGGCCAAGGCGAGCCGCGGCGACTACACGGCCAGCGAGGATGACAACGTTCTCGTCCAGGGCATCGAGAACGACCCGAACGCGCTCGGCTATATTCCCTACGCCTACTACGCGCCGCACGCCAAGCAGATGAAGGCGCTCGGCGTCGACGACGGCAAGGGCAAAGGCTGCGTCAAGCCGTCGCTCGAAGCGGTGACGGCGGGCACCTATAACCCGCTGGCGCGTCCGCTGTTCTTCTATGTCAGCAAGAAGTCGGCGGCGAAGCCCGAGGTGAAGGAGTATGTCGAGTTCGCGATGAAGCAGAGCATCCCGCTCATCAGGGAAGTGAAGTACTTGCCGCTGCCCGAGGTCGCCTACAAGACCGCGCTCGAAGATTTCAGCAAGGGTCGCGTGGGCACGGTGTTCGGCGGCGTCCCTGAGGTCGGGCTGTCGATCGAGGAGCTGATGAAGCGTGAAAAGCGCGGCTGATCGACGCGCGGGCAAAGCGAGAGGGGCGGGCGATCGGCCCGCCCCTTCGGCTTGTGAGAGGGGGCGGGGCGGATGGCATCGAGGCTGACCGCCACCCAGCGCCGCTGGCAGCGCAGGCGCGAGCGGATCATGGAAGGCGTGCTGTTCCTGTGCGCCGCATCCTCCGTCTTCGTTACGATCGCCATCGTCGTGGTGCTCGTGTGGGAGAGCGCCGCCTTCTTCGCGCATGTGCCCATCGCGACGTTCCTGACCGATACGATGTGGACGCCGCTTTTCGCCGATCCTCGCTACGGCATCCTGCCGCTTCTGTGCGGGACGATGCTCAGCACGGCGGTTGCGTTGTGTGTCGCCGGGCCTCTGGGCCTGACGGCGGCCATCTACCTCAGCGAATTCGCATCCGCGCCTGTCCGCGAATCCACCAAGCCGGTCCTGGAGCTTCTGAGCGGCGTCCCCACGGTCGTCTACGGGTTCTTCGCCCTTCTGGTCGTGACGCCGTTTCTTCAGACCTTCGTTCCCAACCTGCCGGGCTTCAACATCCTGAGCGCCGGGATCGTCATCGGCATCATGATCATTCCTTACGTCGCCTCCTTGAGCGAGGACGCGATGCGCGCGGTCCCGAATGCGTTGCGCGACGGCTCGCTGGCTCTCGGCGCGACGCGTCTGGAAACGGCATTCAAGGTGGTTCTGCCTTCGGCGATCTCCGGTGTTGCCGCCGCCTTCGCGCTCGGCATCTCACGAGCGGTCGGCGAGACGATGGTCGTCGCCATCGCGGCGGGCCAGCAGCCGAACCTCACCTTCGATCCGCGTGAGCCGGCGGCGACGATCACCGCCTACATCGTCCAGGTCGCGCTCGGCGACCTGCCGCATGGCGGCATCGGCTATCAGAGCATCTTCGCGGCGGGGCTAACGCTCCTGCTGATGACGCTCAGCTTCAACGTGTTTGCCTTCTGGCTCAGGGCCAGGTTCCGGGAGGCGTATTGATGACGGATGTTGCTCATCAGCATGGTCCGAGGAGGATCGTCAGCGAGGTGCAGGTCCTGCGACGGCGCCGCCGCGAACGGATTTTCGTCATCTTCGGCCTGGCCTCGACGCTTATCGGCCTGCTGGTTCTGCTGGCCCTGCTCGGCAATCTCGTGATCGACGGCGTCGCGCGGCTCGACTGGAACTTCCTGACGAACTTCCCGTCGCGCCGTGCGGCGCAGGCCGGCATCCTCTCGGCGTGGGTCGGCTCGCTGCTCGTCATCCTGGTGACGGCGTGCATCGGCGCGCCGCTCGGCGTCGGTGCCGGCATCTATCTCGAGGAGTACAGCGCGCGGAACTGGCTGACCAATATCATCGAGGTCAACGTCGCCAACCTCGCCGCGGTGCCGTCGATCGTCTACGGGCTCCTGGCGTTGGGGCTGTTCGTCTATGGATTCGGAACTGGACGCAGTATCTTCACCGCCGGTCTGACGCTCGCCCTTCTGATTCTGCCGATCGTGATCGTGGCGACGCGGGAAGCCATCCGGTCGGTGCCGCAGACCATTCGCGAGGCGGCGCTGGCGATCGGGGCGACCAAGGGTCAGGTGACGAAGGACCATGTCCTGCCGGCAGCTCTTCCGGGCGTCCTGACAGGCGTCATCATTGGCCTGTCGCGCGCGCTTGGCGAGACGGCGCCGCTGATCACCATCGGTGCGCTGACCTTCATCGCCTTCCTCCCGGCGCCGCCGATCACGAGCGAGTTTCCCTTCGTCTCCTTTGAATGGCTGTTCGACGGCTTCACCGTGCTGCCGATCCAGGCTTTCAACTGGATCTCTCGTCCGGGGCGGGATTTCCACGCGAATGCGGCCGCCGCCGGCCTGGTTCTCCTCATCATGACGCTGGCGCTGAACTCGATCGCGATCGTCCTCCGCTATCGTCTGCGCAAGCGGCTCCAATGGTAGCGCGCGCAGGCCCGGCCCGACGATGAAGCAACAGCAAAGGATGGCGGCGATGCCGGGCGCAATTGATGTATCTTCGGTCCTCAGGAGCGGTGCGGAGGTCGGGCCAGTCTCGATGCGGCCGAAGATCGTCACCCGGGACGTGAATGTCTTCTATGGCGAGAAGCGCGCGCTCAACGATGTGTCGATCGACATACCCGAGCGGGCCGTCACCGCGTTCATCGGCCCGTCCGGGTGCGGCAAATCGACCTTCCTCCGGTGCATCAACCGGATGAACGATACGATCCCGACGGCGCGGATAACCGGCCGAATCGAGATCGACGGCGAGAATATCTATGCGAAGGATGTCGATGTCGTGCCGCTTCGTGCGCGCATCGGTATGGTCTTCCAGAAGCCGAATCCCTTCGCCAAGTCGGCCTACGAGAACGTCGCCTACGGGCCGCGGATTCACGGGCTGGCCCGGACGCGGGCGGAACTCGACGAGATCGTCGAGAGCAGCCTGCGCAAAGCGGGGCTCTGGGACGAGGTGAAGGATCGCCTGCAGCAGCCCGGCACCAGCCTTTCCGGCGGTCAGCAGCAGCGCCTTTGCATCGCGCGCGCCGTCGCGGTCAGCCCCGAGGTCATCCTGATGGACGAGCCGTGCTCGGCTCTCGATCCGATCGCGACCGCACGCATCGAAGAGCTGATCGACGAGCTTCGGCAGAACTACACGATCGTCATCGTCACTCATTCTATGCAGCAGGCCGCGCGCGTCTCGCAGCGGACGGCGTTCTTTCATCTGGGCAACCTCGTCGAGCAAGGCCCGACGGAAGAGATCTTCACGACCCCGAGCGATCCGCGCACGCAGAACTACATCACGGGCCGGATCGGCTGATCGGCCGGCGGCGGCTAGAACAGGTTCGGTTGCGGGTCGGGCTTTGGCGGCGAAGGCGGGCGCGGCGGCTTAGGCGGCGACGACTGGGGCTGCATGTCCCAGTCGCCCTCGAAGGGCGTCAGCATCGCCTTGAGCTCCTCGGGCGAGGCCGGCTCCTCGCCGAGCCACTTCGCCCATCGCTCCGGCGGCAGCACGGCGGGCATGCGGTCGGTGATCGTCGAGATCAGCGCGTTCGCCGGCACCGTCACCATAGCGAAGGTCAGCAGCGTCCCGCCATGCGGCTCGCCCCAGCGTTCCCAGATGACGGCGATGCCGATCGGCTTGCCGTCCTTCGGCGTGACGGTGAATTGCTGGGTCCTTCCGGTCGGCAGCTCCTTGCCTTCGTTGAAGGTCTTCACCACCAGGAGCCCGCGCCGCTGGGAGAAGGCCGACTTGAAGCTCTTCTTCTGGTCGATCGTCTCGGCTCGCGCGTGGATCGTGTTGCGAAATCGCATCGGGTCCTTTTCCCAGGGCGGGATCAGGCCCCAGCGCATCGGCGCCGACTTGCGGTTGCCTTGGTCGTCGAGCGCGATGATGCGCGCGAAGCGCATTGGCGTGCCGATCTCGACCGGGCCCGATGACGGCGCCGCGAGCAGCCGGGCAAGGGTGACGTAGTCGCCCCAGCTCATCATTTGAGTGAATTTTCCGCACATCGCGTTGCACCCTATGCGACCCTGCCTGACATGGGCAACCGATCCCCCAGCGCTGCCGGTTACGCCGAGGAAGCCGACGCGCTCGCCCGGCAATACGAGAGCCTCTCTTTCGAGCAGATGAACCGGCATCTCCTGCCGCTGTTCCCGCTGCCGCCGGCGCGCGTGCTCGACATTGGCGCCGGCACCGGGCGCGACGCCGCGGCGCTCGCCCGTCTCGGCCACGGCGTCGTCGCGGTCGAGCCGACCGCGGAGATGCGCGCGCATGGGCAGCGCCTTCATGCCGATGCGGCGATCGAATGGCTCGACGATCTGCTTCCCGACCTCCCGAGGCTGCGCGGCCGGCAGTTCGATCTGATCATGATGATCGCGGTCTGGATGCATCTCGATGCCGAGGAGCGCTTGGCGGCCATGGCGACCGTCGCCGGCCTCCTGGCGCCGTCGGGGCTTGCCGTCCTGTCGATTCGCCACGGCCCGGTGCCGGCAGGCCGGCGCATGTTCGAGGTCTCGGCCGCCGAGACCCGCGACCTCGCGGCGCGCCGCGGGCTCGAATGCGTGCATGAGTCGGAAACGGACGACGCCTACAAGCGCGACGGCGTCACCTGGACCCGGCTCGCTTTCCGCAACGCGCAACCCCGTCACGTTTGACAAGGTGTGACGTCTCGGTTACGCGTAACCTCATGTTCGCGTCGCCGAAGCACGTCTGCATCCTTACGGAAGCCATGGTCGACATGGCCCTGGGGGCACGCGCGCGCTGAGTCTCGACGCACACGCGAGCTTACCCAGGGCCCCGCCGGAAACGTCGGGGCCCTTCTCTTTTGTCCGAACGCCGTTGGAGCCGTGTCATGTCGCAAGCGATCCTCGTCGAGAATCTGGCCAAGAGCTTCCGCACGCGCAGCGCGCGCCGCCTCAGGGATCTATTCAGCGCCATGCCGGTCGCCGAAGTTCACGCCGTGCGCGGCATCTCCTTTTCGATCCGGCCGGGTGAGCGCGTCGCCTTCATCGGCCCGAACGGCGCCGGCAAGTCGACGACACTGAAGATGCTGACCGGCATCCTGACGCCGAGCGCCGGCCACGCGTGGGTCGCTGGATTCGTTCCGTGGGAGGAGCGCCAAAAGCTCGCACGCAGGATCGGCATCCTGTTCGGCCAGCGCTCGCAGCTCTGGTATCACCTACCCGTCAGGGACAGCCTGCGCCTGATCGCGCGCATCTACGGGCTCGAGCGGCACCCGGCCGAGGCGCGGTTGTCGCGCCTGGCGAAGACGCTGGCGATCGAGGCGCTGCTCGACCGGCCGGTCTCGCAGCTCTCGCTCGGCCAGCGGCTTCGCTGCGAGATCGCCGCGGCGCTGATGCACGCGCCGCCGATCCTGCTGCTCGATGAGCCGACCATCGGCCTCGACGTCTCGGCCAAGGCGAGCCTGCGCGACCACCTGATCGAGCTTTCGGCGGAGGAGGGGACGACGATCCTTCTCACCTCGCACGACACCGGCGACATCGAGCGGATCTGCGAGCGCGCGCTCGTCATCGACCGCGGCCTGCTGCTGCTCGACTAGCCGCTGGCGGCTCTGCGCGCCCAGCACCTGCGCCATCGCCTGGTTACGCTGATGACGGAGGAAGAGAGCCCGGCGCTCGATCTGCCCGGCGTGGCGGTGGCCTCGCGCGAGCCACACCGCACCAGCTTCGCCGTCGATCTCGACCGCGTTCCGGTCGAACGCGTGGTCGCGGCGGCGCTGGAGCGGTTCTCGGTCAAGGACCTCGCGATCGAGAATCCGCCGCTCGACGACGTCATCCGCGCCATCTATCGCGGCGCGGAGGCGAGGACCGCATGAGCGAGATTGCGCGCACCCTCGACGCTGCCCTGGCGTTTCTGCGCCTCGGCTGGCGCGAGGCGGCGGCCGACCGCTTCGGGCTGCTCGGCCGCGTCCTGCTCTACTCGCTGCCGGTGCTGATCTTCGGCGCCATCTGGCGCGCGACGCCGCTGGCTGGGTCCGGTCACGATGCTGAGCAGCTGACCTGGTACGTGGTGATCACCGAGGCGGTGATCTTCGCGCCGGGCTTCGTCTTCCGCGAGATCGAGGAGGACATCCGCACCGGCGCCATCGAGTCGGCGCTGACGCGTCCGCTCGCCTACGGCCTGGCGCGCGTCGCCGAGGAGGCGGGCGGCACGTTGTTCCGCCTCGCCTGCCTCGGCGTTTACGGCGCCATCCTCGCCAGGGTCATGACCGGCGTCCTGCCGATCCCGGCATCGGCGGTGCCGGCGCTGGCGCTCGCCATGGCCATCGGCGCGATGCTGGCGCTCTTGTTCCAGGTGGCGATCGGCTTCCTTACCGCCTGGGTCGGCACGCCGGCGCCGGCCTACTGGATCTGGCAGAAGGTGATGTTCGTGATCGGCGGCCTTTTTCTGCCGCTGACGCTCTACCCCGACTGGATCCGAGAGGCCGGCATCGCCACGCCCTTCGCGGCCCTCCTCTATCACCCGGCGAGCCTGGCGCTGGATGCGAGTCCCCAGGCGATCCTTGGCGTCCTCGGCTGGCAGGTCTTCTGGCTTGCCGTCGCGGCGGTGTCGGTCACGGCGATCGCGACGGCGGCGACGCGCCGCTTCATCCGCGAGGGAGTGTGAGATGCGCGGAACCTTCGCCTATCTCGGCGCACTGCTCGCGACCAATCTCCGCGCCGGCTTCGCCCGGCCACGCGCGGCCTTGGCCCAGCTCGTGCTGATGTGCGTCAACAACCTCGTCTTCTTCATCGTCTGGATGCTCTATTTCGACCGCTTCCCCGATCTGCGCGGCTGGGGCCGTGAGGACGTGGCGCTGCTCTACGGCATCACCGCCTTCGGCTTCGGCTTCATGGTCGCGGTCGCCGGCGGCATACGCGATGTCGCGCGCACCATCGTCGATGGCGGGCTCGACGTGCATCTCGGCCGCCCGCGCCATCCGCTGCCGAGCCTGCTGATGTCGCGCTCGATCCCCTCCGGCATCGGCGACATGGCGAGTGCGCCGATCCTGTGGCTCTGGCTCGGCGGCAAAGGCGTCGTCGACCTGCCGCTGCTGATCCTGCTGTCGCTCGCCGGCGGATTGGTGATGGCGGCAACCGTCGTCATCGCGCAATGCGCCGTCTTCTGGTGGCCGCGCCTGCTGCGCCTGGCCGAGCAGTTCTGGGAGATCGTGCTGATGATCACGGTCTACCCGCAGCACGTCTTCGGGCCGGCGATACGCCTCGTGCTGTTCACGCTGCTGCCGGTCGCCTTCATCGCGCAGATGCCGGTCGAGGCCATCCGCGAGGCCGATCCGCTGAAGGCGCTGTCGGTGATCGTTGCGGCGGTGTTCTACGGCGCGCTTACCGTCGTCGTCTTCGACCGCGGCCTGAAGCGCTACGCCTCGGGCAGCCGTATCGTCGTGAACCGCTGACGGTCCGTCGCGCGCGCTAGAAGCGCGTCGTCAGCTCGGTCAGCCAGGCGGGGGAGGCTTCGACCAGCGCCGCCTCGACCCGCTTGTCGAGCCCGGTCAGCACCAGCACGCCGATCGCCGCGACCGCTGCACCCATTGCCACCTTGCCGCGGCTGCCGGCGGCGAGCAGGCGGCCGCGCCAGCGCGTCAGCGCCTCGCGCGACATCAGGCCGATGGCGAGCAGCGGCAGAGCGGCGCCGAGGCCGAAGGCAAACATGGTGAGCGCGACACCGCCGAGATTCTCGGCGCGCGCCGCCAGGACCGAGGCGGCGCCGAGCGTCGGGCCGACGCAAGGGCTCCAGACGGCGCCGAGGACGAAGCCGGCGGCGAACTGCCCGCCGAGGCCGCGGGTCGAAAGGCTGCCGGCTCGCTCCTGCACCCAGTTGCCCATCGGACCGGCTGCGGCGGCGAGGCGGAGCGACAGGGCGGGGAAGAGGAGAAACCCGCCGGCAAGGATCAGCAGCATGGCGGCAAGCGACCGGAACAGATCCTGGTCGAGCCCGGCCGAGAAACCGAGGGTGGCGACGAAGAGCCCGATCGCGACGAAGGAGAGCGCCAGCCCCGCGGCGAGTGCCGCGGGGCCCAAACGGTGCTCACCGAGCGCGGAGGCGATCACGATCGGGATCAGCGGCAGGACGCAGGGCGACAGCGTTGACAGCACCCCTGCCAGCAGCGCGAGCCCGATCCCCGCCATGCTGGATCAGAGCGCCTTTCCGAGCAGCGCCTCGATCGAGACGGGATTGGTGTCTCCGGTCGAGCGAGCGGTCTCTTGCTTCCCTTTGAAGACGATGAGCGTGCTCTGCTTCTGGACGTTGAAGGTCCGGAGCAGGTCTTTCTGGGAGTCGAAATCGATGTTGAAGGAGACCATCTCCTTGAACTTGGGCTCGCCCTTGAGCTTGGCCAGGATCGGCGCCTGCGCCTTGCAAACCGGGCACCAGGGCGCTGACACGTCGATGAGGATCGGCTTGCCGGCCGCCTGGGCCGCATCGAAGGCCTTCTGGTCGAAGGGCTTGCTCTCGGCCGCTAGCGCTGCCGGCACCGTCGCGAGGAGTGCTACGGCCGCGAGAGAGGCGAGAAGGGCGCGTCTGTTCATAGGGGTTCTCCAGAAATGTAGGTCGGCTGCATCCGAGTTTCGCACGATCGCAGGTTCGCTCGTGCGTCCTTGGACGGCGATCACGAGTGAGCGAGCGAGACTCACGCCCCGGCGAAATAATCCGTCGCCCATTTGAACACGGCGAGACCGGCCTGCTCGGCGGATGCCAGATCGGCCTCGCTGCGGCCGACCATGGCTGCCTCGCCCGAGGTCAGCGAGTGCTCGGCGAGGAAACGGCCGACGGGACCGGCGATCGCGTCAACATAGCCGCCGGCGGGCAGCCACTGCACGCGCGTCGGCTTGCCCGCGAGCAGCTTCTCGGTGCCGGGCGGCCAGATGCCCGGCCGCCGGTCGATCAGAACCAGCACCTTGGGCTCGCCGAGAGTCGCGAACTTCCGGCGCACACCGGGCTCGCGCACATCGATGGTGCCGGGCGCGAAGATCAGCGCCGAGAGGCGCCGGCCGCGATCCATCAGCACCGAGGTGAATTCGCGATAGGTGACGCCGAGCGACTCCGCCTGCTTGAGGCGGCGGAGCGCGATCTCGCGCGGCGGCGTCTTCCAGGCGCGGGTCGCCGCGCGACGCCAGAGAAGCGCGTTCGAGGTGAGCTCCAGCGGCGGCCCGCCATTGTGGCCGATGCGCGCCTGGTTCGACGGATCGAGACGGACCAGCGGCTTCATCAGCCGAACCCCGGCAGGCGCACGATCAGCACCAGGTACTCGGCCGGATCGGGGCCGGGATTGAAGTACCAGCTGTCGGCGACCTCCGGCAGCCGAAGGCAGTCGCCGGCCTCGAGGTCGAAGACGCGTGCGCCATTGCCGAAGCGGAGCCGCCCGGACAGCAGCAGGACGAGGTGATCGCGATGCGCGTAGGTGGAGGCCGGATAGGCGACGCGCGCGCCGGGCGGCAGCTCGACCCGCACGATGTCCTGCGGCGAGCCGGTGCCCGGCGGCGCCACGTCGCGGCGACGGTAGCCGGTCTCGGGATCGCGCCAGAGCGGCTGGCGCTCGAAGCGCGCGACCGGCTCGACCTTGCCTTCGACCTCGGCGAAGAGCGAGGAGAGGGAGACGCCGAGCCCGCCGGCAAGCTTCCCCAGCACCATGGCGGTCGGGCTCGACTCGCCGCGCTCGATCTTCGAGATCATCGCCCGGCTGACCCCGGAGGCCTGAGCGAGCTCGTCCAGCGTCTGCCCGCGCGCGGCGCGGGCGGCGGCCAGCCGCTTCGCCAGCCGCATATCGAGGGTCTCCGTCCGCGGGCGGGCCTTCGCCAATCCCATGGAAGAGTTTCTACTATAGTGGAGGAACGGCCGGCAAGAGTCGGCCCGCCGGCCGTCCTCGCCGGATCGGATTGGGTGAGCGGCCCCGGTCGCGCCTCAGAGCCGATCGACCTTTCGGAGCTTGGGAAAGACCGCGGCGCCCGACGCCGAGAGCGCCAGCGTCAGCGCGCCGCCGAGGAGGAGCGCGCCGGGCGCGCCGAGCCACGCCGCCGCGAGGCCGGCTTCGAGGCTGCCGAGCTGGTTCGACATGTTGACCGCCATGGCATTGGCGGCGGCAACGCGGCCGCGCAGCTCGTCGGGGGTGCCGAGCTGGATCAGCGACATGCGCACGATGACGCTGACCTGGTCGGCGGCGCCGTAGAGAAGGAGGGCCGCGACCGACAGGAAGAAGTTCGTCGAGAGCCCGAACAGCGCCGTCGCGATGCCGTAGACGGTGAGCGCCCAGAGGAACGCCTGGCCGGCGCGGCGGTCGATCGGTCGCCAGGCGAGCCAGGCGCCGACCATCAGCGCACCGACCGCAGGTGCGCTCCGCAACACGCCGAGGCCCCAAGGGCCGACCTCGAGGATGTCCTTGGCGAAGATCGGCAGCAGCGCGGTGGCACTTGCCACCATGACCACGAAGAGGTCGAGCGCCATGACACCGAGGATCACCTGGTTCGAGAAGATGAAGGCGACGCCGCCGAACACCGAGGGGCGTTCGCTGCCCTCATGCGCCGGCGGCACCGGCGGCAATTGCGACACCGCGACGAGGCCGCCGACCACCATCGCCATCGCCGTGCCGTAGACCGCGAGCGGCCCGAAGGCATAGAGGGCGCCGCCGAGCGCCGGTCCGGCGATGAACGCGGCCTGCCCGACGGAGGAGCTGAGCGACACCGCGGCGCGGATGTGCTCGGTCGCCACCAGACGCGGCAGCAGCGCGGTCGCGGCCGGATGGTCGAAGGCGCGCGTCGCTCCGAACACCGCCAGCATCGCGTAGATCGACCAGATCCCGGCGACGTCGGGCAGCAGCGCCAGGCCCAGCATGCAGCCGAGATACATCACAGCCGAGCCCTGGATGATGCGCCGGCGATCGAGACGGTCGGCGAGCTGCCCCGAAACCGGCATCAGGGGAATGATCGGGGCGAATTGCGCGAGGCCGACCAGCGCCAGCGCGATCGGATCGCCGGTCAGGTCATAGACCTGCCAGCCGACCGCGATCGCCTGCATCTGGGTCGCCATCGAGATGAGCAGGCGCATGACCAGGTAGCGCCCGAACACCGGGTCGCGGAAGCCTTTGAAGGGAGCAGGTGAGGGGGCGGTCATTCAGGCGAAAGGAACATTGTCGGCGGCGGCGAAAGCCAGCAGACTGGCGCCACGCATCAGAGAATAGCATGCAGCAGCGCAGGCTCGGTCGTTCCCTCGACGTATCCGCCATCGGCCTCGGCTGCATGAGCATGTCCTCGGTCTACGGCAAGGCCGAGGACGAGCTATCGATTGCCGCCATCCGTCGCGCCGTCGAACGCGGCGTGACCCTGCTCGATACCGCCGACGCCTATGGCATGGGCCAGAACGAGGGCGTGGTCGGCCGCGCGCTCAAGGGCATCCGCGACAAGGTCGTGCTCGCCACCAAGTTCGGTCAGGTGACGCGCGAGGGGAAGAGCGGCATCGACGGCACGCCGGAAAATGTGCGCCGGGCTTGCGACGGCTCGCTTAGGCGACTCGGCGTCGAGGTCATCGACCTCTACTACCAGCACCGCGTCGACCCGAAGGTGCCGATCGAGGAAACGGTCGGCGCCATGGCCGACCTCGTGAAGGCCGGCAAGGTACGCTTCCTCGGGCTTTCGGAGGCGAGCGCGAAAACGATCCGCCGCGCACAGGCCACCCATCCGATCGCCGCCCTGCAGACCGAGTACTCGCTGTGGACGCGCGATGCCGAGGCCGAGATCCTGCCGACCTGCCGGGCGCTCGGCATCGGCTTCGTCGCCTACAGCCCGCTCGGCCGCGGCTTCCTCTCGGGCGCGATCCCGACGCGCGAGTCGCTGGCTGCCGGCGACCGCCGGCTCGAGCATCCGCGCTTCGCGGCCGAGAACATCGCGCGCAACGCCGGCATGCTGCCGACGCTGAAGCGCATCGCCGGCGACAGGAAGGCGACACCGGCGCAGGTTGCGATCGCCTGGTTGCTCTCGCGCGGACCTGAGATCGTGCCGATACCCGGCACCAAGCGGATCGAGCGGCTCGAGGAGAACCTGGGCGCGCTCGACATCGGCCTTTCGGCTGCAGAGGCGGCCGCGCTCGACGCCGCCTTCCCGGTCGGCGCGACTGCCGGCGACCGCTATCCGGCCGAGCATCTGGCGCGGGTCGGGATTTGAGCGAAGGCGACACGGCGGATCGCCTGCAGCAGGCTGCCGCGCTGCATCAGGCGAGGCGCTTGGACGAGGCAGCGGGCCTCTACGGCGCGATTCTCGCCGCTGAGCCGCGCCACGTCGCAGCGCTGCACATGCTGGGCATGCTCGAAGGCGATCGCGGCCGGCACGCCGAAGCGGAAAGCTTGCTGGGGAGAGCGCTGCAGGCCGAGCCAAGATCGGCGATTGCCGCGATGAGGCGCGGCGTCGCGCTGCACGGTCTTGGCCGTCTGGAGAAGGCTGTCGCGAGCTTCGAGCGGGCACTCGCGATCAATCGCGATCTTGCCGAAGCCTGGCATGGTCTTGGCCTTGCCCTGCTCGATCTGCGCGGTCCGCAGGCGGCGATTCCCTGCTACGCCCGGACGCTGGCGCTGTCGCCGGGCGAGCCCGCGGTCCTGGTCAATCGCGCCAATGCGCTGCGCCGTCTCGGGCAATTCGATGAAAGCCTCGTCTGGTTCGACCGTGGCCTCGCGGCGCGGCTGGACTATGCCGAGGCGCACTACAATCGCGCGCTGGCGCTTCAGGATCAGCGACGCGTCGATGACGCCATCCCTGCGTATCGCCGCGCGCTCGCGCTGAAGCCGGGTCTCGTCGAGGCCTGGAACAATATCGGCATCGTCCTTCTCGGCATCGGCGGCCTCGATGAAGCGGCCTGCGCCTCCGACCACTTGGCCGCCCTTTCGCCGATGCATCCCGACGTCGATCGAAGCCGGCTCATCTTGTTTCTCCATCGCGAGCCCGCCGACCGGCGCTTCTACGAACGAGCGGTCGCGGCAGCGAAGCGCCGGGCACCGGCCGAAGCGCTGCCGGCGCTCGGCAACGATCAAGATCCCTATCGACGCCTCAGGGTCGGCTTCCTCTCCTCCGACTTTCACTTCCATCCGGTCGCCCGCAATGTCCGCGCGCTCTTCGAACATCGCGATCGACAGACCTTCGACTACCTCTGCTACGCACATGAGCGG
>Ga0194120_10004728_pt1 | contig 20688 bp, 17 predicted proteins | sample TA2MahCa65mmetaG_FD_148642 | JGI IMG/M metagenome (GOLD analysis project Ga0194120, IMG submission 148642) | Freshwater microbial communities from Lake Tanganyika, Tanzania - TA2015019 Mahale Deep Cast 65m | ecosystem: Environmental > Aquatic > Freshwater > Lake | place: Tanzania: Lake... | reverse complement strand
AGAAATAAACAACTGCCCCGGCCACTTTCTTGCCCTCCGGATCTCTGACCTCGACCGCGAGCTGAGCTCGCTCGCGCGGCAGGGGTTGAAAGCTGAAAGCCCAGTCTTCCGAATCGGACCTCTTCATCAATTTGAACAAGCAGGAGTTAACTCCCGCGCTCGAGCTGATGGGCCGCGGAGGAGGAGGATCGCAGGCTAAGTTCTCCCAAGGTGTGCGGGAAAGGGGCCCAATTGCTTTCCGCTGAGCCAAAGGGCTGACTCAGAGAACCCGCAGTGTATCCGGACATCGGTTTCTCCCGCTTGATCCGCGCGGAGTTCACAATAGACGTAGGCGACAGACCTTGTGTGGATGCCGAATACCCTATCAAGGCTCACCAGATCCCGCTCCGATCGAAATCGAGTCCATCGGAGAATGGTTCCGTCTTTCCGTGTCACCGCATCGCCCTCCTTGGGCCGAACGTTCGCTTCACCTCCCGCGTCCGCCAGAAAATCGGTCTCCATTTCCGGCGACGGGAACGGCCCCAGCACCAGCCATTCGCGGACGAACGAGCCATCCACGCTATGCACCGGCGCGGAGTTATCGGCCGCGTACGCGATGGTCGCCGATCCAGCCAAGAGGAATCCCAGCGCCGTCAGCGCACCGAACTTCGGCGGCAGAGCTTGTGGGAACTGGTCGATGGCGGGACGCGTCCCAATACCAAAGTGCCGCGAAATGGTCTGGCAGATTCTGCCAGCGGTGCGTGGTGGCGCGCTGTGTTGGATACGGTTCAAGAGCGGCTCAGATTCAAGCAGGATCACTCCGAGAATGCAATCGCTTCACCCTCGCACGGCCAGGCAGCAATCATTTTGGGAGGGTGAGGCTCCGAACGAACCCTGATGTCCGCCTCCCCCTGTGAGGCACGAGCGGGGAGAGGCTTCTCCGAAACAAAGTTTCGCGCGTTGCGCCCATGAACCTGACGTTGCGGCATGTAGTCCCGGCTTTAGCCGGAGCGATTGCAACCCGCAAAAACTGTTTCGCTACCAGCAAATGCTGCCGCCTAAAGGCGGGACTACAGACCGGGAGGTTCATGGAGAGGACTGAGGAGAGGGGAGCTTCAAATCAAGCTCCTCCCCGGCCCTCTGCTCCTCCGGTGTCGGAAGAGAGGGAGCAGCGACTGAGCAGCGCCTCTTGCATGCGATTTGAAAATGTAGAAACCATGGTCACGGCTTGCGTGAACCTGCCGTCGCGTATCTCCGAGCGGTTTCGATTACTAAACATAACGTCATTATTTTTTGCTGGTCATGTCAGAGTTGATCTTTCTGAACGGCTGCAGCCTGGAGACGCCGGAGTGAAAGATCAGTTCGAGGTCTGGCGTTTTGACTTTCCCGGCAAGGGCGAACATCCTGTTGTCCTGATTTCTTCTTCTGCGCTGGTTTGCATCGAAAGCACGAAGGAAACCTCTTGAGAGCGTGCCACCAAAAGACTATGGTGAGGCATGCGAACCTTCAATGGCCACTTTGATGGCAAGGTTATTGTTTTGGATGAACCGACGGATTTGGAACCGAATACGAGAGTCACGGTCATAGCGCCTGCTGGCGGAGAGGATGAACAGGCACTAGTGACTGACTTCACCTGGGCTTCGCAGTCCACCTTTCAGAAAATCTGGGATAATTCACTCGATGCCGACTACCACCGCCTATGATCGCGGCGCGGTGGTGCTGCTTCCATTTCCATTTTCCGACCAATCATCGCCAAAAGTACGGCCGGCGATTGTTGCCAGCCCAGCGTATCCTTCCGACGATTTGCTGGTTGTCGCAGTGAGTTCCGTTGCAGGAATACTTCGTCCCGGCGAATTCTCCATTCAGGTCTGGCGGGAGGCTGGCCTGATTCATCCTTCGTTTGTCAAACGCGCGATCGCATCGGTCTCCGCAAGTTTGATCCGAAAACACCTTGGCCGCCTGCGAGAAGATGATCTCTACCCACTCGACGATAGTCTCCGTCTTTGGTTGGGACTGTAATCAAGTTTCGTTTTTGGGCTGAAGGCCGCGCTCCGAGTTTCGATTCGATATGAAAATCCTGTTGATCGATGACGAGCTGTCGATGCTGGAGTTCCTGGCGAAAACGTTTCGCGAGGACGGCTACGCCGTGGATACTTCGTCCGATGGCGAGGACGGCTTGTACAAAGCGCAGAACTGGGATTACGACGCCATCGTGCTGGACGTCCTGATGCCGCGCCTGAACGGCTGGGAAGTGTTGAAGCGGTTGCGCCAAACCAAAAAGACTCCAGTGCTCATGCTCACCTCGCGCGACGGGACCCCCGAGAGAGTCGGGGGCCTGGACAACGGGGCGGACGACTATGTGGGCAAGCCATTCGAGGCGCCGGAACTGCTGGCGCGGTTGCGCGCTCTGATCCGCCGAACCTCCAATCACGCTCAGCCGCGCATCGAGCTGAGCGATGTGGTGATCGACCTGACGACTCGGACGGTGACGCGCGCGGGCGAACCGGTCGAGTTCCGTCCGCGTGAATATGCCATCCTCGAATACCTCGCTTTGCACCGGGGGAAGACCATCAGCCGGACCGAACTCTACGAGCACTTGTGCGACGAGAACGATGACACGCTCTCGAACGCCATCGACGTGCACATCGGGAGGCCTGATCGAGACCCAGCACAGCCGCGGCTACTGCATTCCTGTTTAAGATGGGGATTGATGGGATTCACTTTCGTTGCATCCCTTGCTTCAGACCTGAGTAGTGAAGCGGATTTAAGGGGGCCGTACAGGATCGCTTGTTATTTCATTTAAAAGTGACAGATTGGCGGCATGGAAATCGTTTTTAGCGTTACGCAAGAAGCCGATGGCGGGTTTGTAGCCGAGTGTTTGTCACACGACATCTTCACGCAGGGCGATACCTGGGAACAGTTACGTAAGAACGTGCAGGAGGCCGTTTCTGCCTATTTCTTCGAGCAATCCAAGCCTGCCCGCGTGCGTCTCCATCTGGTGCGGGATGAACTGCTGGCCTGAACATGAAATTGCCGCGTGACCTAAGCGGAGATGAACTAATCAAGCTTCTTTGTAAACATCACGGATATGTTCGCGTGAATCAAGAAGGCAGCCACGTTATGCTCCAGACTGAATCGCCACAACATCACCGAATCGCGATTCCTGATCATAACCCTCTCCGTCTGGGCACTCTTAACGCGATCTTGAACTCTGTGGCTCGTGCAAAAGGAATTAGCAAAGACGAAATTCTGAGGCCTTGAGCGCAGCGAGCGGACAGTGTTCCTCACCGGCGCGGTTGAAATCGCTCCTGGAGCGCATTCTGCACTTGGGTGAAGGCTTGTTGCAGTTCCTCGACCAGACGCGCGCCGCTCGACAGATCGCCGGAGCGCGCGGCATTCTCCAGTTCTTGCGCGGGCCGAACCAGGGCGCGGATGCCAAAATTGGCGCTCGTCCCTTGGCAGCCATGAGCCAGGATTTCCAACTCCGAAGCGTCGCCTGCTTCTAACGCCGCGCGCATGGCATCGATTCGCTCCGCGGTCCTTCGACAGTGTTTCTCCAGGAATTCGCGCAGCACGGCATCCTCCGTGCCGAGCATCCGCTCCAGCCTCACCCACGCAATCGGCGCCTCATCCAGCCGTGGGCTGCGACGTTCGGAAGCTCGCTTGCCTGCTTCTTCCAACACTCTCCGAATCCCCGCAATCTCCACCGGTTTCGGAACATAATCATCCATCCCCGCTTCGAGGCAGGTCTCGCGGTCGTCGTGCTCGATACTGGCCGTCATCGCCACCAACCACGGCCGTTCCGAATCGCTCCAGCGCTCGCGAATGCGCCGGGCGGCTTCCAACCCGTCCAACTCCGGCATGTGCACATCCAGAAAGACCAGATCGAACCGCTGCCGTTCCAGCGCTTGGATCACTTCGAGGCCGTTGGCGGCGCCTTCACAGGAGTACCCAAACCCTTGCAGAATCCGCGCGCCGAGTTCTCGATTCTCCGGGTAATCATCCGCCAGCAAGGTGCGTAACGGAGAGCGCGCGGCCAAACCAGGATCGAGTTCCGCTCCGGCGTCGGCAACGCTGGTAGGGATGGTGCGCTGCGCCGTCCGCGCCGCGTCCAGCGGCGCAACCGTGGTGCCTGGCGATTCGTATTGGCCGAAAGCAGTTCCGCCCGCTGCGGCGCGGGCGGGGACATCGCAGCGCGATGTCCCTACCTCGTTTGCCGCGTCCTCGCACGTGACGCCCAAATGTTTCTCCAGGCATTCACGGATTTGCTCGAAACGGTAGGGCTTGGGCACGAACCCGTCGAAACCTGCTTCCGCATACGCTTCCTGCTCGTGCTTGAGCACGGAAGCGGAGATCGCCACCAGTTTCGCGCGATTGGGCCCGCCCTCGGCCAACACCCGCTGAACGACCTGGTAACCTGTCATCCCAGGCATCCGGATATCGAGAAACGCGATGTCGTAGGGCTGGGAACTCAGTTCGCGGAAGGCCTCTTCGCCGTCTTCCACGGCCGTGGCGTTCACTCCCAAGGCGCGCAAAACGCGGCGCAGAATGTCTCGGTTCTCCGCAACGTCATCCGCAACCAAGGCCCGGACACGGGTCCCCGCCCGCACTCGCCGGGCCGGTTTGTGGCGCATCGCCTCACTTTCGCGCTCTTGGGCCAAAGCAGGCGCAAAGCGCAGGGAAAAGTAAAACCGCGAACCTCGTCCCGGTTCGGACTCCAAACGAAGTTCTCCGCCCATCAGTTCAATCTGGCGGCGAGCGATGGCCAGACCGAGCCCCGTTCCCCCGTGCTGGCGTCATTCCTCTCCTTGAGTGAACGGCTCGAAAGTCTTGTCGCGCAGGTCCGCCGGGATGCCAGGGCCGGTGTCGATGACTTCGAAGGTGAAGCTTGTAGTCCCGGCTTCAGCCGGAGCGATGTCAGTCCGCTTGATCATTTCACTTATTGCTGTTGCAGGCAGGAGGTGTGTGGCTGCGCTGCCGCCTGAAGGCGGGACTACATGCCTTTTCACGAGCAAGGCGACATCGCCGGCATCGGTGAATTTCACGGCGTTACCCAGCAAGTTGATCAGCACCTGGCGCAGCTTCACTTCGTCGCCGTGCACCGGAATGGGATTTAACCACAGAGAACGCGGAGAGCATTGAGAAGGTTCGGAAGAGCTGACCACGGATGACACGGATGGAGACGGATCAGAAGCGGTTCCAGCGCCTCCTTTATCCACAACAAGCTGAGAGACGGCGGGAATTCCGCGCAGAGAAAACTCTCGTGCGAAGCACTTCTGATAGATGCTATCGAGCAGTCCTGCTCCTTTCAAGCGGTGAACTTCAATGCAAAGGCGCCGATAACTTTCGAAGACCATTGATCCGCTTTACAGTAGGTCGGATGCACACGTTCCTCCTTTGGTTAATGCGGCATCTTGCTTAACACAAAGCTCGCGAAGGCCGCAAAGAGTTCTTGAGATTTTCTAATCTTTGCGCCCTTTGCGAGCTTCTGTTCAGACGAAGCAATGACCTTCACTTCGCCGGCATACAGCGTGCCGGCCACTCGAAGGATTTGGACCGTGGCAGGCTCGTCGGCTTTGTTAAAGGCGAGACCGTCTCCGGCAATGAGCGTGACGTACTTGTGGGCGAAACGACGGCCAGACTAGCGATCTATTCCTACACTGACAATACGCTGCCTGAGGAGGGATAAGCTATTGAGGTCCCACTGGATTGGAAGTTGATTGCACTGCTATGACGCGGTAGTAACGCTGCTCAAATCTTTCCCGGGCCCGATCAGTAACCAGTCTTTTTGTGGTCGTGGCCACAAAAGTCGTTAGATCAATCCATTCCCGCAAGTTCACTGAGACTTGAACCGAGTAGGAATTGCCCACAGATAGTCCCCGAACTTCAAGATCGGCGCCGGCATTCGCGAGCTTCACAAGCTCGAGGAGCAATGCGTCCTCAATCGTAGTTACCACCGAGCTTATGTCGTTGTCTGCATTTGCGTCGGGAGACGCCGCTTGGACTCTCGCAACATTCGTCATCGTTCCTGATTGCGTTGGGATCGCGATGATTTCCATCTCGGCCACGGAAGCGCTGGACATTCGACCCAACCGGAATCGAACAATCCCATTGGCATGTTCAACGCGGCCCTGAGTGTATTTGGCTTCGACAAATCGCAGGTTCGGCGACAATTCGACCGTCGCTGCCACATTGGTGGCCTCGCATTCGCCTCGCGCGCTGACGCTGACAACAAAACTCGCCTGGCTGCCAAATATAATCCGATTGGTTGCCCCATCTAGATGGACCCTTAGGTCAAACTGCCGGCACTCGCCCGAATTTGCACTGATCGTAATATTCACCGGCTGCGAAATCTCTATCGCCCCCGCATTATCTGTCGCTCGAGCCGTCAAGACGTACTCTCCGACGCCAAAGTTTTGTGTGACTGTGAACGGCCGGGACGTCGCGCTGCCAATCAGCACAGTGCCAGCATAAAAATCTACTCGTTCCACTGCACCATCCGGATCGCGAGCAACGGCCTCGATCAAGATGTCGCCTGGGAAAAGGGCCGCTTGGTTCGCCGGACTGGTGATCGTAATGTTGGGAGATAAATTGCGCGGAGTCTGCGGTGTTTGAACGATGACTGTAAAATGTTTGCTGTCGCTTAGAGCAGGCGAACCGTTATCCGTGACCTGCACGGTGAACTGGTTCGCACTTGGGGCTTTCGCCGGCGTCCATGTGAACACTCCGGTCTTGGGGTCGATCGTTGCGCCTTCCGGCGCGTCAGTGGCCAAACTAAACGTCACTGTATTTTTCGGCAGGTCAGGATCGTTCACAAAAGCGCTGAACCTAAGCGTCTCACCAAGCATGATGTTCCAATCGGAAATCCCTGACAGCACCGGCGGAAGATTCACTTCATCGACCTCAACCGCGAAGTCCATCGTGCTGCTTAGACTTGGTGCGCCGTCGTCGGTCACACGAACTGTGATGACGTGAGTGGCATGTCCCTGCCCTTCGCTCGGCGTCCAACTGAACCGGCCAGTAACCGGGTGGATGCTCGCTCCAGGCAGAGCGGTTTCGCTGAGACTGTACGTGAGCGTTTGCGCCGGCCGATCGACGTCGTCAGCTTGAACGAGGAATTCGAGAGGCATTTCTTCGCTGATACGCCGCGGCGCAATCGCTTGAATGGTGGGCGGATCGTTTACCGGCGTCACAGTCAGCTCAAAGCTGCTGATGACCGCGAATCCGTCGGCATCCCGAACCATCAGGCTAATCGTTGCCGCTCCGAATTGATCCTGCGCCGGCGACAACGTAATCGTCCGGTCGGAACCATGGCCTCCAAGGACAATTCCGGCTTGGGGCAAAAGAGTGGGATTCAACGAGACTGCCGTGAGGACAAGGTTGGTGGCAGGCGTCTCCGGATCGCTCACTGTGAAAGCAATCGGCAGCGTCGTGGTATCCTCCGGCGTGCTGAGATTGGAAATGCGCGAGAGGCTCGGCACAGTGGAGTCGTCGTTCAGGATGGTTACGACCGCTTGGCGTTGCGCGATCCTGGCGTTGACCGCGTTCGTCAAATTCAGCAGAAGAGTCTCGTTTGGTTCTGCCAGCCGATCGCCCAAGATCGGCACGACAATCGCCTTATCCGTTTCGCCCGGATTGAAAAGCAATGTCCCGCTGCTTGGCAGATAATCACCGCGGGCACTTGCCGTCCCGTCTGCCGTGGAGAAATCAACGCGAACAACTTGGCGGCTGCTCGAGCTCAAGCGCACGGCCAACACAGCATTTGTAACGCCGCTGTTGCCTTCCGGCGCCGCGGTGTTGGAAAGCAAAATGGTGGGTAACGGCGGGACGAAAACGGTGAATGTTTTGCTATCGCTTAGCGCCAGAGCACCGTTGTCTGTGACGCGAAGATTGAATCGGTTCGCGCTGGCAGCTTGGGCTGAAGTCGGAGTCCAAGTGAACACGCCCGTGTCAGGATCGATTTGCGCGCCTGCTACAACGCCGCCATCCAAACTGAATCTCAGCCTGTTGGCGGGGATATCCGGATCGGTACTCTTGGCGAGAAAGCTGAGAGTATCTCCCGCCGACACGGTTTGATTTTCGATGGCAGCCAGAATTGGCGGTTGATTAATCTCGTTAACGATGACACGGAAACTCGACGTCGCGCTTAAGCTTGGCGTTCCACTGTCCGTCACAGTGACGGTGATCAAGTTAGTGCTCGGTCCTTGCGCTTCTGTCGGAGTCCACGAGAACAAGCCTGACGCATTCACTCTAGCGCCGGGAGGCGTTCCAGCCGCCAAGCTATAGGACAGTGTCTGATCGGGAGCATCCGGATCGCTGGCCTGAATGAGCCAGTTCAGCGACTCGTTTTCATTGATCTGCTGCTCGGAAGGCGCCTTGATGCTGGGCGCGCGGTTTGGCGGCAGGACATGTATGAGGACGGGCTGCGAGGTTCGTCCGGCGCCACCGTTGTCCTTGGCCTTTGCTGTGATCGTGTAAGTCCCAATCGCGACGTTGCTCAACACCGCACTGTAAGGCCCGCGGGCGAGCCACGCCAATGGGTGCACATCGTTGACGTAAATCCCCACCAGCGCGACGCGCCCATCAGAGTCGCTGGCGGCCGCTGTTATTGGAATGTTCGATCCCACTGTAAACTTCGCGCCATTCACGGGGCTTGTGATGCCTACCGTCGGCGGCGCCGCCTTTCTGCCGTACTGCAAATGATCGATTTCCCAGTTCGTGCGGCCGGGCATCCCAATGCGGATTCGCGCGATCCCTCCCAAATCGATAACTCCGAAAAACCTGTCCTCTTCGGTTTCACCGGTTACGGTTTGGTCACAATCGACAGATTCACGAAAGAGCCCGAGAGAGCGATTGTTGCTATCGAACGCCTCAATCGTAACCAGCGCTCGATTATCCAAAGGTGGATCGCCCACGTCCGTCCAAACAAATCCCACGTGCGTTGGCAAAGCGCCAAGAACCTCGGCATTGAACGCAAACTGTATCGTGTCCGATCCGGGCGGATAAGTTGCATAGGACCGACCCCTTGTCCCCGAACCATCGACGGCGCCGTCGTCGCCATCCACACTGTCACTGTACTCCGGGGAGTAGGGCCCAGGCTTCACCCAGACTTCTCCGCCGGAAGCCAACACGCCTGGGGTATGAAGCGCGCCGCTTTCGAATGTTTCGAGATAGAAATAATAATATGTCGAATCAGCAAACGGATCGTAGAACTCGCGAAAGACCGTCGAGTCAATGAAGGGGCTGTCAGTCTTTTCACGGTACGGCGAAGGTTTGAGATACTGGGCGCTGCTGGCCAGCCGCGGGGCCGCCAGCAGGCACATTGTCAGCATCGCCATTAGTCGCCCGCTCCACATAATTCGTTTTGATTCGGGCATACTCTGGCCAAGGGAATCAGAAGTTTCAAAGGTTTTGAGTGGGGTTGCGAACGGCTGGCTGCGATAAGATAAAACTGTCGGCCAGGGAGTGCAGCGTTTACGCTGCAGCAACGCTGGAAGAGTCGAAGCTTTTCGAAGAGTTTCGAGCCGTCCGGCAATTTCACGTCTCTGCAGCGTAACGCTGCGGCCCTCTGACCGACAGTTTTGATCGCGCCTCCGAAGGCGCGTTTCTTGCGTCATCGTTGCTCAAGGACTATGGTTGGCGCCGCCAGTGAAAGAGCAAACCCCGAGCAATGGTTTGGTGAGAGCGAAGCAAATCAGCGTTTTGTTCGCTCTCGTTCTCGCGTCCTCTGGCGTAAATATTGCCGCGGCTGATTCCCCGGTACCTGCGCCACATTCTGCCAAAGAGATTTGGATCGGCTCCACGGCAGCGGCATTCGGAAGAGGCCAAAGCGCAACGGCGCCTTTAGATGGTTCAACCCGGGCGAAGGTCGACGAGATTCTCGAAGACCTGAGGATCGAATACGGAGATTACGGCGCTGGAGTGACAATTCACTTTCTTCCCGGAAGGTACGAAGTTGGTGGAATCGGGATCCGGCCGCGGTGGCAACTTCGCGGCGCTGGAATTGATCGCACGATTCTCAAACGCGTCGCGGCGCCGCGCGACTTCCTGCTCAAGAACCCGATTTTGCATGTCATCGAAGGAGGAGGGGGTCCGCAGCAAAAACCTCCGTTATCGGGCCCGCATTTGCCAGAGCGTGACTATGTTGGAATTCATATCTCCGGCATGACGCTCGATTGCAATTGGGACGGCTTAAAAGCAAGCATCGGTTCGCCTCTAAAGAAAGCCGGTGGACTTTCCGTTGTCTGCAAAGAAGGTGTGATCGAAAAAATCAAGGTGATCAACTTCGGCGCGCAAGGCGGCCGTCCATCCTGGCGTGAAGTCTTCCCCATTCATCTCAGATCGTCGTTAACAGATAACCTCGGAGCTCCCGGCTATGCGACTTCTCGCCTTCAGATTTTCGGATGTGAAGTGGTTGGTCCTGTGCGTGGGCCGAGCACTGGGATTGAGTGGCCCTACTGCACTGGGATCATGATCGGCCATCGTGAAGCCGACCCAACTCTCGCCGAAGTGACGGCGATCGTGAGAGGAAATGAGATTAGGGATGTGACTAACGGGCACGCTTTCGGAGGCGCTCATTTGAGGCAGGCTTTGTTCGAAAGCAATCGAGTTGTTAATTGCGGGTTGGGCTTCAACTTCGATACCGGCGGCAGCCGCAACGTAACGATTCGCGCCAACGACTTTGTCAATTGCATCGGTGGCGGCACATTGACGGACGCAACATCTTTCATCATTCAAAGCAATCGGTTCGAGATTCGCTACAACGCCACCGAATTACCCTGGTGGAACACAGGCGTGCGCCTTTGGAGCCACACACGCCAATGCACGGTCAGCGATAATACGTTCACGCTTGTTCCGGGCTATGAACCCACTCCGGCCGCTGAGACGTTTGGCATTCGCGTGCATGGAACGAATGTCGGCGTGCTCTGGACACAATCAACGAGCGGTGATTGGTCCCACTCACCGCAGCCGCACCGGATTGAGAACAATCATATCCACGCCGATTTGCCGAACCAGATCGGTCCTCAGGACATCGGAAATTGGTTGTACGCTATTGTGGACGGGCGGGAAGTCGCCTTAAGTGGCCAGCCCGGCCAGGCGCAAGGCGCTGTCTTCTCTTGGCGCGGGAGCCTGTCCAACCCGTAGCGCAGACTTTCCAGTCTGCGGGTTTGGGTGACTTTCCAGTCACCCGTCTTGGTTTCATACTGTTCGCTTGCGGGACAGGAATGTCCCGCGACCGGCAGACTGGAAAGTCTGCGCTACGGGCTAGCACATCGGATTCGCGGCACTTGTTCAAGTCAATCGCGCAGGCGAGCTCCCAACAGAATGGCTCCGGCGAGATTCTCCGCTGAAGGCAATGCCGCCAGGCGCAAATCCGCATAGCTCAAGTTCGCACCGCGGAGATCAGCATTGCGGAGATTCGCTCTGTTGAGACGTGCGTTCCGCAGGTCAGCGGCGGCCAACTTCGCCGAAGCTAGTCCAGCCCCCGTCAAGTCGGCATACGTTAGGTCAGCTTCCGTGAGATCAGCCTGATCGAGATCGGCGCTGCGCATATCCGCGTGGCTGAGCGCTGCGCCTCGGAGATTGGCGAATGACAGCTTTGCGCGGCTGAGTTCGACGCCACTCAATTCCATTTCGCTGAGGTCGGCCGCTTCCAAGTTAGGCGCCGCAGCACCATCCGTGATCACTTCAACGAGCAAACGAAAACTGTCCGTATCAGTTCGAAGGGTTCCGTCAGGCATGACCGTTCGATGAAAGATCGTTCCGATCGGAACGATCCATCGGACAAAATCCGTCCCTAGGAAAACAGCGTGAGAAAGATTGGCTCGATTCCAGGACGCTCCCGCCACGTTCGCTTGCGTGAAATCGGCGGCGGCGGCGTTGGCGCCGCTCAAATCCGCTTGCGACAGTTGCGCTCGGACCATTTTCGCCCCGCGCAGACGCGCCCGCACGAGGTTGGCGCCCGTCAAATCCGCGCCGGTCAAGTCCGCTCCGCTCAAATCCGACTCAGCCAAATCCGCGCTGGCGAGGTTCGCCTCTTGTAACATGGCATTACTCAAATCGGTCCTGCCAAGAGATGCGCGGGAAAGACCGGCTCCACGCAGATCACGGCGAAAACCCTGGCTGACGGCCAGATCGCGAACCAACATCCATTTCGGCGCCATCAACGTGTCGCGCCCAATCTGGGTTTGATGCAGACTCGTTCGCGCAAGGCTGGCTCCGGACAAATCTGTTCCACGCAAATTAGCGCCGGTCAGATCCGCATGAAACAAATCGGTGTCTCGCAATTTCGCGCGGGAAAGATCGGTGTAAGCCAGATTCGCGCGCCGCAACCACGCACGGCTTAAGTCGGTCCCAGAAAGGTTAGCGCCAGAAAGATCGGCGCCGCGCAAGTCTTTGTCCGCAAGGTTGAGTCCAGCGAGATCGAGTTTGCCAACGACCCGGAAAAACGTTCCGGCAGCGGTTGGTTGAACCCGCAACTTCAGCAATGCTTCGGAAGAACTCCAGCCCGCGTCCAGCCGCTGGCCCGATGATGTCCATTGAACCAGGTTGCTGCTTGTTTGCACTTCATAGACTGGTCCAGCTGCGAGCGTTCGCAACGGAGCGTTTTCGGGCGAGGCCCATAAAGGCTTCCAGGTGAGCTCGATTCCCAGTGAATCATGGCGAACGGTTAATTCCAATCCCGACTGCCCCCGACTTGCGGCTTCGACGGCAATCAGCAGCAAGGGCCAAACCACCGAAATTGGCTTTCGCAACATCATCGTAAAACCGAAACGCAACCGCGTTTGGCTGTCTGGTCTCCATCGAAACATCTCGCGCCACACGCCGAGAATAGGCCAATAGGAGCGCGGATGCCCACATCCGCGTAATTCCGCTGTGACCGTTAAAGCGCGGATGTGGGCATCCGCGCTCCTATTGTCGTATTGGCGTGTGCGAATGTTGTAGTTTTAATTTAGCTTGCTCCAGATCGACGACATCCGCAAACCGCGCTTGCAAGTCGAACAGCGTAAATTCGTGAAGAACCTCGCAGCGGTCCTGGACCGCCTCGCGGATGACGATTGGCTTCATTTGGCTGGATTTGGCGTCCGTCGCAGTCGCCCGCACGCAAGCGCTCGTCGAGCAACCCGTGATGAGCAACGTATCGATCCGGCGTCCGAGCAAATAGCCGACCAGCGCAGTGCCGGCGAAGGCACTGGCGTGTTCCTTGTAAATGATGTATTCGCCCGGCAGAGGTTTCACGCGTTCGTCGATCTCACAAGCGCGCTGGTCCCATTGGCGGAATCGCGGCGAAAAATCGGCCGCCGACTTGATCTGAGTTTGAGGAAAGGGCGAGGTCGTATAGATGACCGGAATGCCTTTCGCACGGGCCAACGGCAACAGTTGCTGAATTGCGGTAATTGCGCCATCTAATCGGGACGACCCGCCAGCGTAAGCAGGATCCGTCCAGCCATAGGCCATATCGATAACAATTAACGCCAGGCTCTCGCCAAAACCAAACTTCTCCTGAAAGATGCCGCGCTCTTTGTAATAGGCATCGACTTCGGCCATGCCCTTATGCAACGCGTCGATTGCTTTCATGTCTGATATTTACGGTTCTTGGCTCGGATTATTCGAACCGAAACAGAAGATGGTTCCTTGATGATTGCCGACATACAAACAGCCGTCGGCAATAATCGGCGAACAGACGCCATCGCCGCCAATCGGATAGGACCAGATCACTTCACGCGCGGAAATCGTGCCGTCGCCGTCCGGATCCGTCTCAGGCAACGCGATTACCTTGCCTTCAATACTGCAGAAAAAGACCTTCCCATCCGCGATCGCTGGCGAACTCAGAATCCCGCGCGGTTGCGTGTACTTGGCTCTGGGACTGCTCGGATAAACCCACGTCTTCTTGCCATTTGTCGCATTGAGACATGTCAGCATTCCATTGGCGCATCCGAAATAAAGGCGTCCCTGATGGATCGAAGGTGAGGAATAAACGTAATCCTTGGTGTCAAACGACCAGACCAAATCGGCGTTGCCATCGCGATCATCAGCAACGCCATCGTCCGTCCCGTCCAGAAACCCATCCACGTCGAGACAATAAAGTCGATACTGATGGTTCCCGCCGATCCAGTCGCCGCTGTTGGCGATGAAGACGCGGTCGCCATCAATCACGGGCGACGTGAATGTGATGTCGTCGAGGTCAAAATCCCAAAGCACCTTTCCGCTCGCTTCGTTGAAGCAGTAAAGGCGTCCGCTGCCGGATTGATTGCCCGTCGCAGCGAAGACCCGTCCGTGGTCGAGCGCGGGCGATGAAGAAAAAGCATGCTGGCCGCGGTACGGCGTATATGTTTCCCAAATCGGCTCGCCTCCCTTGACGGCGTCGATGCAATAAAAATATTGGTCCACAGCGCCCAGGAAGAACTTTCCGGCGTTGATGGCTGGAGATCCGGCAATGACGTTATTGACCCCGCCTGTGCTCTTGCCAACACGAAAGCTCCAGCGGATTTCGTCCCTCGCGATTTCACCGTCCTCGTTTGGATCGAGAGTGGGAAGAGCGTAGATCACTTCGTAGCTCGCAAAATAAACAACGTTCCCGTGAACAGCGGGCGATGAAAAAATTGGCTGGCCCGTATCCGTGAAGAAGGTCCAAAGATGTTTGCCGGTCCGCGCGTCCAGACAATAGAGATTGCCGTTGTTATTCCCGATATACAATTTGCCGCCAGCGACGCAGGGAGATGACCAAAACTTGGCCGCACGTGGAACCTTACTTTCCCAGCGGACGAACGCAGAATCGGGCGCCTTGGACGCGCTGTGTCCGGTGCGCTTGAGGTCATGCCGAAACATCGGCCACCCTTCACCTGAGTTCGACGCCGACATGCTTTCGTTTCTCTCTTGAGCTGCGCAACAAAAGAGCAACTGCGCGAGGATCACGCCCCGTAAGCCAACGAAGCCCATATGCATTGGGCGCATCCTACACATTGCCAGCGCGAGCGCAAGCAGCGCGGCGGTCCAAGCATGAGGCGTGATCCAATACCTGAGACGTGACGTGGGGGAACACTTTGCTTTCATAGGAGGTAGCTGGGCTGTGGCGCTGCACGGTTAACGGTATTGCCATTTTTCAAGAACGGCAGAGCTTCTCCAAAGCAGCCGAAGCATGCGGCGAATCGGTCTGCCCCGCGTGCAGGACCATGGTCCAAAGCGTTGTGGTGAACGCAGCGTCCTGCGGGTGTGGGTCAGACTGAGTCTTGGCTAATGGCTCAGTAAGAGCAACGCCGGGTCGAGCGGGACCGTACCTGAAGACTTGCCGGACGGCCAAGCATGAAGTTCGGCTTAGCGGTAGTTGCAGAGTTCTCCCCATGAACCGGGGCAATTTCAGGCCGCCAGGTTTTGGACTGCGCCAGTCCTCTGGCGCTTTTGGAAGGCAACGATCCAAAGCGGCAGAGGACTGCCGCAGTCCAAGACGCTGGCGCGACGTCGAATGCCCCAATCGGTTCATGGTCCCAATGCGCGCCCCAAAAGGCGTGGAGACTGCCCATGAACCGGCGTAACCGAACGCCGCCAGGTCTTGGAGATCTTGGCAGAATTGCCGCCCGCGCTACGTCAACAATTGCTAATTCCCATTCAACCTGATAATCGAAATCACGTGATGCACCTTCGCCCATTGACCGCGTTCTTGGCCGCGTTTGTGATGTCCTGTGCTCCCGTTGCTTTCGCTGCCAATCCGCTTTCAACCCATCGCGAATGGCGGACCTACGGCGCCGATCTCGCCGGCACCAAGTACTCCGCGCTCACTCAAATCAACCGCACGAACGTCCAGCAGCTCAAGCCCGCCTGGATTTATCGCTGCGATGATATGCGCGCACGGCCAGCCTCAACGATTGAATGCAATCCCATCATCATTGATGGTTCGATGTTCATTACGACGCCAGGCTTGAAAGTCATCTCACTCGACGCCGCAACCGGCACGCAGCAATGGGTATTTGATCCCTGGGACGGAAAAGGCGGACGCGGAGTCAACCGTGGCGTGAGTTATTGGGCAGCGGCCGATGACAGACGAATCTTTTTCGTCGGCGGGAATTTTCTCTACGCGATTAACGCAGCCACCGGACAACTCATCCGCTCTTTTGGCGTGGGAGGCAAAGTGGACTTGCGCGATGGTTTGGATCGGGATGTTTTCTTTTTATCCGTGACCGCGACGACACCCGGGATTGTTTACAATGATTTATTGATCATGGGTTCAGCGGTCGGTGAAGGTCCGGCGCCATCGGCTCCCGGACACATCCGTGCCTACGATGTTCGAACGGGCAAACGCCGTTGGATCTTTCACACGATTCCGCATCCGGGCGAATTCGGTTATGAGACATGGCCAGCGGACGCCTGGAAGACGGCAGGCGGCGCGAATTGCTGGGGCGGAATGACCGTCGATGTGCAACGTGGATTAGTCTTCGCAGGCACGGGCTCAGCTTCCTACGACCATTACGGCGGCAATCGCGCCGGACAAAATCTCTTTGCGAATTGTGTGCTAGCACTCAAGGCGGATACGGGTGAAAGGGTCTGGCATTTTCAGACGGTCCATCACGATATTTGGGACTACGACATCCCCTGCCCTCCCAACCTCGTCACCGTGACGCATGGTGGCCGGCAAATCGATGCCGTCGCACAGTCGACGAAAGTCGGCCATGTCTTCTTGCTTGACCGAGTGACAGGCAAACCGCTCTTTCCCGTCGAGGAACGTCGAGTGCCAAAGTCTGAAATTCCCGGCGAACAAAGCTGGCCGACGCAACCGTTTCCCACCAAACCGCCCCCGTTTGCTCAGCAACGTTTCACCGAGGCCGAAGTGACCGATCTATCTCCGCGCTCCCGCGAGTTTGTCTTGAACAAACTTAAGGAAATGCAGACAGGAGATATTTTCATTCCGCCAGGATTGAAACCCTCCGTGGTGCTGCCGCAGTTCAATGGCGGCGGCGAATGGGGCGGTGCGGCATTCGATCCGGAAACGCATTTGCTTTTTGTCAATGCTAGCGACGAAGCCGAATGGATTTCAATGGTTCCATCGAAGCCGCGCGCCGAGATGACGCTGGATGAAATCGGCCGATTGCTCTACGGCTCGATCTGCTCGGCTTGCCACGGCTTCGAACGTCCAGTGAACCCAGCGTCGCCCTCGTTGGCCTCGCTCAAAAGCGTTCGCGAGCGATTGACGAAACAGCAGGTGCTTGAACTTCTCGAGACGGGCCGCGGCCAAATGCCGAGCTTCGCGACTTTATCGAATTTGGAGAAGCGCGCCGTGGTGGGATTCTTGTTCGGCGAACCCGGCGGTGAAAGGGTTTCGGTGGCGGAAGCCAAGCTCAGCTTCGCGGATGAAATTCCGTACGTCGCCACAGGCCACCATGACTTTCGTGACCCTGACGGGTTTCCGGTCAACAAACGGCCTTGGGGCACATTGAACGCCATCGACCTCGACAAAGGCGAAATTCGCTGGCAAGTGCCGCTGGGAACATATCCTGCGCTCGAGAAAAAAGGTCTGCCGCCAACTGGGACATTCAACATCGGCGGACCCCTGGTGACATCGGGCGGGTTGGTTTTCATCGGCGCGGCGATGGATGAACGTTTCCACGCCTATGACAAGTCCACAGGCAAGTTGCTCTGGGAATTTCAAATGGAAGCGGGCGGTTATGCGACGCCAGCGACCTATGAGTTGAACGGCCGACAGCACGTGGTGATCGCCGCCGGAGGCGGAGGCAAGCCCGAGACCAAACCAGGCAACGCCTATTACTGTTTCGCGCTGCCGTGATTTGCGGCTAAACGGGACAAGCACAACCGGTCGTTAGCTGTTTTGTGATTACGCAAAAGCATTCCTCGCCCCATCCGATGGGGGGAGGGATAGGGAGAGGGGTTTCGTGCACCAGTTTCATGGTCCCAATACTTGATGCAATGTTCACCCAAGTTGACGAACGCACCGCGTTTTTGCCAGGGTCATTGCATGTTCGTCAATCGACACGTTGCGCGTCTTTCGCTTGGCAGTCTCATTTGTCTTTTAGCGGTTCCTGTCTCTGAGTCAGCCGAAAAGTCGTTTCCGCACCCAATCCTCACGCGTGGACCTTACCTGCAACTTGCCACCACCAACTCGATCTGCGTCGTCTGGCGAACGGATGGGCCGGCCTCACCCAGCGTCCACTTCGGCCAAAGTATGGGCGAGCTTGCCCAACGGGTGGCGAGCGATGCGATCATCGTGCGGGCTTCGCTGGGCGGCAGGGGCGACCGCATTGCATCGGCACACGGCGGCCTGTTCGTTTTTGGATCATTGGCGATAGCGGAACAGGCCGGCAAGCGCAAGCGGAGGCCATCAGGCCATGCTCGATTACGTGCGGCGAGAAGATCGCCCTATCGACTTCTGACTGCACGCGGGAGACATGGCTTACGGGACTGGACGCGACATGGAATTTCAAAGCCGCTTCTTTGAATCGTACGATAGGACGCTGCGCCGATTCGTTTGCTGGCCGACGATGGGCAATCATGAGGGGCACACCTCCCGAGGCACGACTGGGATTGGCCCATACTACGACGCCTATATTGTGCCAACGCGTGGTGAAGCGGGCGGCCTTGCTTCGGGCACGGAAGCTTATTGTTCGTTCGATCACGCGAACATTCATTTCATTTGCCTCGATTCGCACGACCTGGATCGCAAGCCGGGCGGCGCGATGGCCAAGTGGCTCAAGGCAGACCTGGAAAGTGCCAACGCGGATTGGGTCATTGCTTTTTGGCATCATCCTCCCTACACGAAGGGTTCGCATGACAGCGACAAGGAGAAGGATTTAACCGAGATGCGCCAATACATCATGCCGATCATCGAGTCGGGCGGCGTCGATCTGGTGTTGACGGGACACTCGCACATCTATGAACGCTCGATGCTGATCGATGGCGCCTACGCCACACCGACCGTGGCTGAGAATCTCGCGTTGGATGACGGCGATGGCGATCCGCAAGGGGATGGACCGTATCGGAAAAGCGAAGGGATTCATCCTCATGAAGGAACTGTTCAAGTTGTGGCCGGTCATGGCGGAGCAAACTTAGGACGCAACGGCACACTCCCATTGATGAAGAAAACGATCGTCGAACATGGGTCGGTTTTGGTGGATGTGTACGGCGATACGCTGGCCGCGACGATGGCGAATCGCAATGGCCAGACACGGGACCTGTTCAGCATTGTCAAACGCGGACAGGTCGAATTGCAGCCCCTCGCGTTGCCATGGCAACCGCCGGAATACAAGAAACCCGACCCTGCTCCAAAGCACCCAGCGATGCCACCCGTCGATCACAGGGTTTTGATCCCAAAGAACGCTCAATGGCGTTACTTGGCCAATCGCCATCCACAATGGCAAACCTGGACGCGCTTGAGGTTCGACGATTCAAACTGGGCCACCGGAGCAGGCAGTTTTGGCCTCGGTCGTGGTGAATCGCGAACTGAAATTGCCGCCTTGCCGGGGCGGCGTCCGGTCATCTATTTGCGCAAAGAGTTCGAGGTCGGTCAGGCAGACAAAGTCACGGAACTCGGGCTGGAAATCAATTACCTGGACGCGTTCATCGCTTATGTCAACGGAGGCGAGGCAGCGCGCGTTGGCGTGGGGCGAACCAGCGGGCGGAACGCGCAAAAGATAAAAGCGCGCGAGGACCGAGGATTCACCTACGTCGCGTTAAGTGACGCGTATAAGTATTTGCGCGACGGCCGGAATGTTCTCGCCCTCGAAGTTCATTCTGTGAACGACGAACATCCCAGTCTGGCGGTTGATTTGTCGCTGTTGTTGGAGGATTAGATGGTATGCAGTTCAACTTGCGCCTCTTCACCAGACGTCCGGAGCGCGGACAGCCATGTCCGCGCGCTTCGAGTAACCTGACCAGGAAACGCGGACAAGGCTGTCCGCGCTTCGGAGGTCGTTTCGTTCGCGCAGTCTTGATCGCATGTTGTCTGGCGGTCGCCACGATTCGCTTCTGGGCGCATGATGGTCCCGAACACGAGATCGAGGAACTGACCGAGCAGATTGCGAAGGAGGGGGAATCAGCCGATCTGCTGGTGCAACGCGCGATCGAATACAGATTTTGGGGAAATATGCTGAAGCCGTGAAAGACCTCAAGCGCGCTCTGCATTTCGAGGCCGGCTCGGTGATGGCCCAACGAGAGTTGAGCCGGGCCTACTTTGCTCTCGGAAAAACAAATGAAGCGCTCGAGACGGTGAATCACGCTTTGAAGAATCCCAGCGAAGGGCCGGACCGGGCGTCGTTGTTTGCCGTTCGCGCGGAGATTTTCCATGAGCGTAAAGAGCATAAGACGGCCCTGGAAGATGCGAATCGCGCGATTGAAGAGCATCCGATCAATGTTGAGTGGTATCTGTTGCGCAGCCAATTGCAGGAAGATTTGAAACTGAAGAAGGAACGCATTCAAGGATTGGAACAAGGAATTCAAGAAACGGGCAGTGCGGTTCTGGAACAGGAATGGATCGAAGCTCTGATTGACGATGGACAAGTCGATTTGGCGCTCGAGAAGATTGAGGCGGAACTCGCCAAGACGCGTTGGAAGAGCAGTTGGCTGATCCGGCGCGCGAAGGCTCGGCGCGCGTTGGGCAAAACGGAGGAATCGAAAACTGATCTTGAGGCAGCCATAGCCGAATTGGATCGACGCATCAGACCGTCAGCTACGGATCCCCCGCTCCTCGCCGATCGCGGTCAAGCT
>Ga0194120_10004727_pt1 | contig 20691 bp, 19 predicted proteins | sample TA2MahCa65mmetaG_FD_148642 | JGI IMG/M metagenome (GOLD analysis project Ga0194120, IMG submission 148642) | Freshwater microbial communities from Lake Tanganyika, Tanzania - TA2015019 Mahale Deep Cast 65m | ecosystem: Environmental > Aquatic > Freshwater > Lake | place: Tanzania: Lake... | reverse complement strand
GATGAAAACTGTGAAAATAATTTTTGATATTCTTTGTATCATAACTTATTATTTGTTCTATTGAATTTTGTCGGGTATCGCTTTACAATGACCGCTAACGTTTTCGGGCTTTGCGTTCGGGCGGATTTCGGAGCACAAAACTGTCAACCAGCACAAAACTTGAATAGAAGCACAAAGCTCCAAGTTTGCAAGTCACCCCGCCTGACGCAAAACCCGTGTTATGGGCTGGTTTATCATATTTTAGTCCTTATCTAGTGCCTTCTCCCAATTAAACGTACCATCAATTATCTTATTCAAATTAGTTGACTTTTTTCGTCCTGCTTTTGTTATTTCAACATATCCATCTAAGTGAGGATGTATTGAATCATAAATACAAGGAAGCAATTCTTTTCCGTTGACATCTATGAGACCATCTTTTCTATCTTGAGTGAATCTTCCATCATTAATTTGAATATTCTCTCGCGTACAAACAACAGCCACTCCAGCAGTAAACATAAAAATGCTATTATATGAGTTTTCTAAAATGATTTCTTCGCAATTTTCATTAAATAATCTGTCCTTATAGAGTCTTGTAATTTCTCCCGTGGTAGTTTTAATTTGATATGGCTCTCTAAGTACAAACCTATTATATCCGTGAAATTCAACCTCATCGGACTTGAAGGAATTTTTTAGTTTGTTGATTATTTCCTTTTTCTCTTCTGGTGTCATTTTTTCATTTGTTAAGATTTTATCTGTTTTAATTCCTGAAAATAGGTTTTTCAGAATAAACCCCGTTTTTTGAGTGGTCTCTGGACTCCACATTTATTATTTTTATCACCTTGAGTAGTCTATAATACTCCCCAGTTGTTGGACCAAAAGGTTAGTGATGCTAAGTTAATATTTTGTGCTGTATTAGGCAGCATTTTGGTTTAAAGATTTGTAGTAAGCCTCATTGGGTTTGCGAGCGTTGATTGTTATTATGGAGTGGTAGGGGCACGTATTAATCTTTAAGAAAAACCACCTTCAAAATCCCAGGTCATGATGCGATCTGGATATCCATGAATACCAATTGAATGTGGCCATGAAAAGTCACGGTAGGAGGCCAATCGAAATGACAATTCTTGAGAATTATATGTTTCTAGAGTAACAAATCCAACCAACTTGCCTTTTCCTTCCTCTCCCAGGTGGATGACGTCTACATTTTCAAAATAAACTGGTTTTGTTTGACTGCTATGCAATGGGCAAGCAACTACATGACTCAGAGCCCAGCCAGTAAAGTATCGTCGAATAATTTTTGGATTACTACCTAAAAAAACACCCAGAGAATGTTGAAATAATCGCTCGATGTCAAGTGTTTTCAACAACTCTGTGTAATTAAAATGCGCCGAAATTGAATTTGCTTCAATATCATTTGGCTCATATTCATCAATTTGTTTTTTGTGTATTCTGTCAATTGCAAAAATCAGTGGCTTTATTTGTTTATTCGCTGAATTCTCAATCGACTGTGGCGTGATCCCTACAAGGTACAATCTCCCAAAACTCTCTCTGATCTGAATGGGATAAACTACGTAGTACTTTTTTTCCATGTCAGACACCCCCCCCCTCGACCTTGCTGTAAATAAACTCACATGCTTTGCCTGAATACATGTAATGTAGCAATGTCAAAATTGCATTTTGCAATTCTTGATCAATTGCAATTTGTGGCGAGGTAAATACAAAGGCATTTTCTAAATACGCCTCATCTGATTTGGAAATCCGGAGTTCTTTTCGAACTATTTGCATCAATCGATTTATACCTGGGATGGCAGCGTATTTTGTCAGAATACTCTCGATAATGGGCAACATCAATTTCTCCTGTTTTTCAAATTTAACTACCCCCTCTCTTTGAATAATGACGTATTTACCCGCTACGACTTTAACTTCCTTGCCATTCAGAGATTGTGATTTCTTGATTTCTGAGATATAATATCCCACCATACGTAATTCGACCCGTTTTTCGGGTGACAATTTATTGTTTAGCATCGATAATAGTTCTTGTTGGTTATACAAGCCTTCAACTATCCAACCCAACAGTAATTCTATCCTTTGTTCTCGAGACAACGTCGATTTCTTCATTGTGCAAATTTGAATGTTTTATTTAATACATTTCACAATTTTTCATTAAAACATTATTTTATTGCATTAATGCAATTTTATAATGCACAACAGCATGGTAATTTTGAATTGTAAATCAAACATGAAAATAGTAGCATCTCCTCTAATTACCTCAGCTCAAATTGAAACCATAGGCACAGAATGGCTGAATAAAATGAAACTTGGATACACACACAGTGAGCTATTAACTGAAATGTCTAAAATCACAGACATCGAAGAATATCCTTTAAGGGTACTTATTGGCATGTATTCACTTTGGAATAAGGGCGAATCCATTACGGATAAACAAATACGTGAAATTCACCTCGGACATGACAGCTCATTGGATTATCACAAAATGATAGACTACCTATTTACCAGTGGATTTATTGAGATAGAAAACCATCGCAGAAAAAAATCAGAAGAACTTGTTCCGAGTCCAGGTTTTATTGGATACATCAAAACCAGCAATCCTGCTTTTTTAAGCATGTGTAAGAATAATGAACAAGATAAATTACTAAATATATGCCTCACCTGGCATACTGGAGATAGTCAATCTCCTTTCGGAAAATCCGATATCCCAATATTAAAGACGTTGGTAGATTACCATAACGACCCCACTGTAAAAATTATCTCCTCCCTGTCTACGGACATACATGTGCAATGCGCAATTTTGTATCTCTTTAGTTTTGATTTCCTTTACCATTCACCAATGAGTTTAAATCAGCTTGTTGATGACATTTTCATCCAGCCACTTCAAAAAATCAAATACCTAAATCAATGGAGAAATCCAGAAGCAACAATATTTCAAAACGGTATATTGATACCAATCATTGGGATTGAAAATAACGTCACCGCGGTTACATTAAATCCTAGTATACAAAAATCCCTCACCCCCATGGAATTACAAAATTTACACTTCAAACCCCAAATAAATAGTAAACACTTCCAAATAATTCATCCAAACAACATACCGAAAGTCAATCTTCATTACCCATTGGAATTTCAACTCGAAGTCGAGGTGTTTTTAACCCAAATGCAGCCTTCCAAACTTAAACCATATTTACATCTGCTTCGAGCAAATAACATGACCCCAAATCTCTCCGTAATGTTATATGGAAACCCCGGCACAGGTAAAACCGAATTGGTCAAGCAACTCGCTAAAAAACACAAACGATCACTCGTTATTGTAAATCTCTCTGGCCTCCGAGACAAATGGTTCGGCGAGAGTGAAAAGAACATCACAAAACTATTTAGCGACTTACGCAGACTCTCCAACACCCTCACACGTGAACCAATAGTGCTATTCAATGAAGCGGATGGCTTTTTCCAACAGAGAAGCAGCACAGGCAGATCTATCGATCAAACAGAAACAGGAATCACCACCATTTTCTTAAATGAGTTGGAAAAATATGAAGGCATATTGTTTGCAACGAGCAATCATACAGTAAACATGGACAAGGCCTTCGAGAGAAGATGGACAATCAAATTGGAAGTACCATCTCCAACCGCGGAAGTGAGGCTTCGCGTATTGAGGGATAGATTCAAAGGAATAATCCCTTATAAAGCCTTGCAAATGATTGCAGAAAAACATCCATTCACCCCAGCCCAAGCTGATAACATATTTAAAAAATTCATCCTGCTCAATCCAAACTGTGAGAAGGTGAATTTACTTGAAGAAATTGTAATTCATGAAATTGGCGGTTGGGTACCAGAAACTACACCAATTGGATTTAAATAATACAATGACAAAAAAACCTATATCACGCGCATCTGTAGACTTATTCTGCGAATGCCCACGTTGCTTTTTCCTGCAACAAAAACATGGATTAAAAAGACCTCCTGGATTTCCTTTTACACTTAATTCAGCGGTAGACAAACTCATGAAAGCGGAATTCGATATTCATCGAAGCGCTAAAACTCTTCACCCGATCATCACAATGAAAGGATTAAATCTAATTCCAGTTCAGCACCAGAATATTAATGATTGGAGAAATACCCGGAAAGGAATTCGGGCATCCTATGGCGATTACGATTTTTTTGGTGTTATTGATGACCTCTGGCAAAATCCTGCTCAAGGGTCCTGGCATGTGGTAGACTATAAAGCAACTGCGAAAAAGGAGGCTGTTATTGTACTGGATGATTCAGCCGAACATCATCAGACCTACAAGAGACAAATTTCTTTCTACACATGGTTGTTTCAAAGAGCGGGCTTCCCTACCTCTCAAATAGGATATTTTGTCTATACGACAGGAAATAACAACCTTCCCAAATTTGAGGACAAACTGACATTCAGAACTCATCTTATTGAATCCATCTGCGACACCAGTTGGATTGAACCAACTTTGGATGCGATCATTCAATGCTTGGATAGTCCTTCAATTCCACCATCTTCTGAGAAATGCAATTTTTGCAACTACGTTAAACAAAGAAATCTAATAGACACCTTAAAATAATGGCAACAGTTGAAACAATCACCAAACCCCTTTTTGGGGATTTTATTTTCCCTATTCCCAGCGCTTTTCGTTCCTGTGGCGATAACCAGTGGGAACTTAGAGGATTTTTCTTATGCCCAAAAATCATAGCAGAATTTCTTAGCTGTTTAAGAAAATTGGAGACCCCGGATGACCTCTCCCAAAACATTGCTGAATTTGTTGCACACCAAGCTGCAATTAGCCCTATGAACAAGCCTGAGAGATTCACAGTAACTGACTGGGAATCCAAGTTCTCAGTAAGACGAAATTATTGGCTCAGGGAATTCAATCTCATAAGAGACGCAATCCTAAAGTGTGCAAGGAATACCTATGAATTTGAATTACACCGCTACAATCAATTACAGGAATTATTGGCTATCGAGGAGCTCGATTTCGATGCGAAAGATCTTTTAATTAACAGCTACAAACGTGGACTCCTATGAATTTTTTAACCGTTCAATCACTAAATCTTCAAAACTGAATCAGAATTCAAACAACCTATCAATACTTTCGTGAAACAGCGGTAACTTTAGATTTGGGTGCATTAGCAACCAAATAAAGCCCCTCAATAGAAAGCACCTGACAACAGATTACCTAACTATACTTATACAAAATCAAAGGAAAACTATCTCATACCAATCCTCAAATTGATGACACATTCACTCGATTTCTATAATGCAATAATCCCCAAATTAGGGCAATACATTTATCCTTTACCTACACTTTTTGAAGGCGAAGGATTTTCACAGCTCCGCGGCTACAATATTGACCAGCGAATGATCCAGGAATTTCTAACCCGACTACGATGCTTAGAATCATTATCTGAGGCAAATGGAACAATCTCGAAAATTACGGCATGGAAAATTGCTCAAAACCCACGCAATAAGCAAATAAACGGAACATTAAATGATTGGGAGACAAATTTTGACTTACGCCTCGATTACTGGAAAAAAATCCTGTTAAAAACCGAAAATGCCTTGGCCCAAAGTGCTAATAACATGTATGAGGAGGATCTCAAACATTGTCTAACCATCATTCATTTACGAGACAATGACAGTCTATCAGAAAACCAAAAACAAGCATTAGATCACTTAATAACAAAGCTATTAGCCAATGAAAAGCATCAGTCTTGAACAGTATCAATCCATTTGTCGTATGGCCTATGGTATTCATCGAAATAAGATGGACGAACTCCTGTTGAAACTGTCGACACAATGGCATCAGCAGTGCGTGCACTACTAAGAATGCTGGATTGACTATTTTACAACAATTTTCCTTCCCAATCGAAATGACCAAATGGAATCACGGGTAATACTTTGGGAATCATGTCCAGGTGGTACCCCTTTCCCTCACCCCAATTATGCCTTTTCAAATCTCGATAATCAATTGCATTATCACAGGGACAGGTTTTTAATCAAATCATCTAAGTGCTTTGGAATTGAATGGAAAAATGTACACGACGTTCCAAAAACCAAACGGATACTTCTGGGGGAACTTGCTGAGCGTAATTGCTTCATCATGGACCTTTTACCTACACATGGGATGGTCATGACCAAAATTCGACCCAAGATATTGAAATTAGGGCAAAAAGACGAACCCCTTCTCGCACTTAAAGACATATTCCATAAACGAAGTAAGTGGTTGGAATCACAACTCGGCAAATATTCTATCTGCTATCACCACGATTTGCCCATCTGCAAGTTCCTAAAATCCATATACTGTAAAATACTTGACACGGAGCCAACTAGCATTCAATGCGAATACTCATGTTGTATGTAAAAATTCAAATAATTTGCATTATTTATGGGCATTTGACTCAATTATTTCCTCCTCTAGCACAGCCAAATTCCAGTATCTCAGATAACCGCCTTTTTTACTTGATTTAGGCAAAAAAATGGTAGAAATGCAGATTGGAATATTGGGGTGATAATTAGGGACAAAACAATCAAGTTGATGTTTTAAATCATCAATAAGGCATCGAACCACATCATAATATGAAAGCGTTCTATGCAGATTTTTCAATTTAAGTTGAAACCCATGTAGAGGCAAAAACCAAAGTATAACTATCCCAGATTTTGCCAAGTTAATTAAAGTAATTTCTCTTGGTTCCCTTGGTAAAACTTCCAATCCTACTAAATTACAAATTTCCAAAAGCGCTTTATTTAATCCAGATCTTACTGGAAGATCGGGGTTCATATCGAATGGATTATAAAGACTTGGAAACGGGACTTTATTATCCACTGGATTAACCAGAAATACTTGTTTTAGCTCAACATCGATTAAAATAGAACGGATCTTTATCAAATACTGGATTTGACAATTTTCGTAAAACTTATATTGGCTAAACCAATGTGAAGTCTGAAAATCAGGAGATCTGACACTCAAATAACTGCTAATCAACTTATCAAAATACGACTTTTCCATATTAGATTGGTTTACGCAAATTAACGCATATCCTCATTAAATCGACCAAAACCAATTTCAGGGGTCCTATTGCTCCATCCGCGAATTTCTGAAGCGAGCAACTGCTCCAAGGATATAGATTGTTCGCCAACGGATTTTCTGAGTAGATATGCTTTAAGTGCGTTTTCAAGTTGACCAGGGGTAAATACATACTTTTCTGCGAGAAAGTTAACCTGTTCCTCCTTCAGGTAGTTTTTGAATTTTGAGGCAATCAATTCCCTTCTCAGTTCTTCATCAGGTTGCGGGACACAGAGTTTTATCATCCAACGCCGTTCAAAAGCTGGATCAAATCCATGGGTAAAATTCGTAGTAGCTATAACTATTCCTTGATAACGCTCCAATTCATTTAAGAACATGGTAATGATCGCTGTTTCCGTTTGACCGGTTTTGGATGAGTCACTATTTCTTTGCTGAAAAAATCCATCTGCTTCATTAAATAAAACGATCGGCTCATGCTCTATGGATGACTTGATTAACTCTATTTCATCAAACAAGCGGCGAACATTTTTCTCACTTTCTCCAAAGAATTTCTCTCGCAATGAAGATAGATTGACCACCAATAATGTCCTCCTGGATTCTAGTGCCATTTGTCGAGCCAATTCAGTTTTACCAGTACCAGGCAATCCGCAGAGCATGATACTATAATTCTGAGTTAGCCCATGATTGGATAATGATTTCTGAAATTCATCATACGCTGCATGCATCAGTGCTCTGGAATACACATTCAAACTTGATTTAAAAGGTTCGTTATAAAGCAGATCTTTTCTCAAAATTGCGCTTGGTTCATATACCTGAAAAAAAGGCGTATTGTAGTGGGCCAGGCCTCGAGGAACTTGCAATTCCTTTGGCAAACAATCGACGAGGAAAGCTAAGTCAAATGATACACTCAGCACTACATCTTCCTTGTTCTTATTCGCTCGAACAAAGGGACCTTGATACAATTCATGGCATCCTAGAGACCATTTATTCAATAGAATCATACGTTCTATGGGACTTTCGCAAACGACGCTTATTAGTCTTTGTAATGGCAAAGAATGAACTTCATTCAAATATCCGCCGAGCAGATACATACAGGCCAACTGTGACTCTATTTCTTCATAACAAAAGTGAATTCGTTCGAAAATTTCATTGTTACGGAAATCCAATAATAATTTCATAGGATTGAATAAATTATCTCCGTAAAAATGTTCCTCATTGGTTTGTGAAAACCAAACGGAACACAGGTTTAAGAACTCGTATTCATCGTTAATCTGCATGGTTTCTAAAAATTGTACATTGCCAGATCTTAAATACCCAGCAAAATGCGGAGATGTCTTGTATTCGAGGGCTCCGCTGCCAATTTCTTTGTCGATAACGATAAAACCTCGTTTTTTCAGCAATCCAACAGTATCTGTCAGCGAATCATCCATGAGTTTGCGTTCATAAAACTCCAGGAGGTCCGCATGACTCAGCAGACCTTGTTCTATTCAGTAAAAATGAATGGCGGCCAATACACCTAACTGAAAACTATTTAGTCTAAATAGTTCCTCGTAATACCCGAAGTAATGTTGAAATTTCTTTTCGTCTTGATAAGAATTGCACCAAGCTTCACCAATAGAAGCCAAATGCTCGGTCGGAATTAATTGTGCGTTTTTCATATGATAAAATTTTCAATTGGGGCGTGTTTTGAAAAAGATAAAAAGTCAAATACGCATTGGTCTATGTTTTGGGACCTTTAAGGATTTTTGACAAATAAGTGATTTTACACTTCCATAATACTTGCGAGGGCAAAGTGGTACTTTGCGATTGACTTTTGGTCCGGTGCTTACATTTGACTTTTTCATCTCGTTCGTTTTTACTATTGTACTAAAAACGGAGCCCGATTTGCCAAAAAAAGTTAAAAAAATATCAAGATATAGGCTAAGTAATTGTATTTCAACCACTTAAATTTTGAAAAAAATAGCCGAAAGTGGAATGCCCAATGTTATCAATGTTTCAGTTCTAAATATGCATCTTTGATTTGCCTCAAATTCTGGGGGGCAATTTCAGTCCGACGAAAAGGGGTTGGATTGTCCGATTATTCCACTATAAAATCAAAATGAAAAAAGTAACTATTAGTTGCGTCCATTGTGGCGGTATGTTCCAAAATTCGATCCCAACTAGCAGCGTTGCTTCTGTAGGGCGTAAACATTCACCGGGTTGTATGAAAACAACATGGGTTGTAGAAAATGGAAAAATAAATTAAAGGAACGCTAGCTGGGCTTTTGTTTTTGTGTCTTTTGGATATGCCCTATGGTTACTATCAATTTGTCAGGATTGCCTCAACTTTAGGATTTGTTTTTTTAGCAATTCAAAGTTACCAAGCTCAGATAAACGGATTGGCTATAACGGTTTGCGCATAGCCGACTGTTTTAATGGCGGTTATGCGCTGTTAGTTGCTGATTAAGGTAAATCAAATGCATGTTTAATTAAGTATGCCTCAGGATAATTACTTGAACCAATAGTACATGTTTTATAAAGTTGTAACCACTTTCCCTTCTTGCGTTGTGAACTATTGTTCTCAATACAAATTCTAAAAGTAAGTTTTAATTCATCAGTCATTAAATCCAAACTATTAAAATCTTTAATTTCAAAATCACCAGTAATCTTATTTTTCGCTATGCAAAAATCATCCTTGTAATAATCATATAGTGGAATTGAAGAAAGAACTGGCAATGCTACAGCAAAGTTGTGATTAATTTTTTTTGTAATAGAGTCAATATTATTTCTATAATATTCAATTAATGCCCACTCAAAAAAATGTGCGAGAATATTCTTATTGTTGACCGTATAACATTCATTATTAATCCATTTATTTCTTAAGCTACGATCAATAGGTAAAGGCACAGGTATGATATCAAAAAACCCACAACATTTATTTATTAGTAAAGATTGAATAGTATCAGATTTTTTTCCAAAAGCATTTTTAATAGTGTCAACATAATTTCCCGAAGCCTTATCATGTAAAATATAATAATTTGGATAGTATTTATAAATAAATGTTTTTTTACCAATTCTTGTTATATGAAATGGAGGCGCTTCATAAATTATTGTCTTTTCAATTACATTATTTCGTATTTTTCTCTCTTCAATCAAATCTTTATTTAATTGATTGATTGTCTTCCAATATTCCCTGGTCTCTATTTCCAAATCATCTACAGGGATGGTGTTTTTTGGCACTTTTACTTTTAAGATTTTATTTTCTGAATCTTCAGTGATAACTTTATTATATTTTTCTTGCCATGAGGCCTTCGCAGAATCATAGATTCCCTCAAAAAAATAATTTAATGCTAAATTGATAATATCATTCTTCTTTGAGTTAGTTGACAAATCTTCATAAAAATATGTTTTTAAAGCACTTAAGCATGCTAGTTTTTGGCCGTCTAGTATTTTGGTTTTTTTCATATTCACATTTTTTTTACTTCCAGAAGGTAAAATTAATTTGCAACTAACGGTTTGCAGCTACCCGAAGGGCGGGACTTTTACTACAAAACTTGATTTGAAAAACTAATGTTTCATTAACCACAAAACTGTCTTTGGAACTCGAACCCCCGCCTTTTGGGTAGGTGCTGTTATGGGTTGTATTCAAGTAAGAAAGTTCTTAAATTTTTTCGCTCACCAGTATTGTCAAAACATTCTACTACATATTTATAATTGAGATCAGGTAAAAACATACTCTGCCCAGCTGTAAAAATGTACCATTTTGTCTTGATTTCTTGTTTACTTTTTTTATTTGTATGAATTGAATTAAATGTCGTAATTAAGCTATTAAACTCATCAATGACACCACCTTCCTTAAACACAATATAATGCTTAATTTCGGTTACACGCTCCTTATTGTTTTTCAAAATATTGTTCACAATATTTCTAAATGTCACACCTCTCACAAATATTTTATTTTTTAGACTAATATTTTTTATGTTGTTTGCCATTTCAATTAAGGGCACTAAAACTTTTAATAATATTTGCTTTTTGTGTGTTGCAATGTAGTTATGGATATCAGAAGCTTTGTTACTGTGCCATGGAATCAAATCAGCACAAAGTATGTTAGGTCTACGTTTTATGAAATCCGCCAACTTATCCATGACTTCTTTATCTAGATTTAATTTTGTTTGTAGTCGTTTTATGTTACTTAAATTTAGTTTCCCTTTGGAGTTTACAGAATTATATTCTTCGATTAGGTCAAATAATCTTGATAGCTCTTCACTAGCCAATAAATTATTGGCCCATTTAAGTCGCTTATTTTCAAACCATTTGGTGGTGCCGTTCTTTTCTTTTATTCGATTGTTTTTTTTATCAAATACAAATTCCCCTTTTTTGTTTTTCTTATCGACATACCCATTTTTTCCTAAATAACCTGAAATAGTCTTGGAGTAGGTACTATTACAATTTTTATATAAGTCCATTAAAACCGAATTTTTGGCATCATGAACCTGTTCCTCCCCACCTTTACCTGGGTTAATATTTAAAAATATAGCATCGATTTCTCTTTCTTCTAATGCCATTAGATAAGGCTCTGGAAAATATTTAAACGATTTTTTCTCATTACCCATTTCTTTTTTGGGAATTTTCCATTCTTGAATATGTGTTTGCTTGTCGAAAGGATAGTTTTTGTGCCACAATGTGTGCCATTTATCCCAGTAATCTTTGTATTTATCTAATTCTGTAATCATACTTTTTAATCTAACCCATAACGTTTTTGGGCTTGGCGTTCGTGCGGGATTTCAGGGCACAAAACTGTCAACACAGCACTAAAGTTGATTTGAAAAACTACGCTTAAATTTAAGCATTTCACCCCGCATGACGCCAAACCCATGTTACCACCAGTGCTTCCTTGTCTGCCGTGGTTTGTCGGTCTATTTGTTGCTACGTTTTTCATTGTCTTTTGTCGTGCGGTAGGGCATTTTTTAAAATTTCTTTTTTACTTGGGTCGGCTTTGCAAGCTCTTTTAAAAGCTTTGGTTCAGCGTTGGCCTGTGCGGCTTTTAAATGTGCTTGCAAAATGCGCTGGCTTACCAAAATATATATTTACCACTTCTTTTTTCCATTAGATATTTCTCGTTTTTAAACCCCATTTCTTTATAGTATTGCTTGTCGAAAATTGCAGCAAGGTCTGGTGTTGTTGCAATCATGTCTGCTCTTTCAACAATCTTTTCATTCAGTTTTCCTAAGAGAAAACCACCGCAAATTTCTAGTTCGTCCGAACAGATTAACTTACTATGCAAATTTTCTCGCATGAGTAAAAAGTTTACCAATGTCATAGGGTTTTTCTTTTGAGCCTTTAGAGTTAAAAGGAACACTTCTAAATCATCAAGTTTTATTGCCCATGGAAAAACGTCATCTTCATTCGGTAACTTCAAAAGGGTAGAAAGGTCTGTTTGTATTTGACTAAATGATTTTAAGTTTACAATAATCGAAAAGTCATTATCAAATTTGGTTGTATCAATTTCTTCAATCAAGTTTCCGTTCTTATCATTTAAACGCAAAGGAACTTGCTCAATAAACTTCTCTTCAACTCTTCTTGTCTGTTTGTAGCCGTAGCCTATACAAGCATCAAAGTCACTTTTTATCCTTACAAATGCACGATTTGGGTCTCTAAAAGGTTCTGCTAAGGAATAGCCTTTTGCTTCAATGATAAAAGCATTCTTTTTCCAAAGGATTAAAATATCTTGTTCGCATCCATCAACATAATAGCTTTGAAATACTTTACAATCTGCACCTAAAAAGTCTGTGAATAGTTTCACAACTCTATCTTCCAATAGTTTTCCTTTTTTCTCAACGTATTTGGTTGTGGCTTCAACTGTACCTGTACAAATTTTCTCTAATAGATTTTCAATTGCGTGAATTACTTGCTTCACTTCAAACACCTGATACATTCCATCACCAATATCAATAATTGGTTTTTCATATAAAGGGTTTCCGGGTTTTGTAGCAGTGTAATACAAATAGTCTGTTTGAGTTCTTGTTGTTGTAAGTAATTGCAGAATTGCATGGACTTTTTCCAAAGGAAGATTTGCTGAAACAATTTCTTCGGGAAAGAATCGGTCAATAATGCCATGGTCAGCCATGAATGTATAAAGTGGTCGATTTTTTTCGCCCATTTCTTTTACAAAATATGGAACATTATCACCATCTCCAAAACCCATCACAATTTTCGTGTACTTATTCCAATCAGGTCTTAATGCTTCATGTTTGGTAGAATGACTTTGAAAATTCTTTTGATTTAATTGGTCTAGATTTTCGTAAAACTGAATAAAATCTTCCGTTTTTAAGCCAACAGCAGGTTCAATGATAGCATCCAATTGACTGAATAAATCTCTTGTCCAATTGATGGTTTGCTCTTCATAGTTTAGTGGACCTTGGTTAAAATAAGATAGGAAAGATGGCATTGCCACTTTACGAACATGTTTCCATTGTTCATCAACTTCTTCAGGTGATGTAGGGAAAAACAATTTGTCGTATTCCGCTTCAATTTCATTTAGCAGCACAACTATTTGATTCCATTTTTCAGGATTGTGCATGATGTCAATTCCATTTGCGGAATCGGAACTTACCAATAAACCTCCTAAGAAATAAAGCTGGCGAAGCGGAGAAGATAATTTACCTAATTGGTCTTGTGCCCTGCCTTCTGCAATGTTTTTCATTAAGCCTGAAAGGTCACCAAGAAACCATTGCGTATCATAAGTTGATACGAGGTCTTTTAATTCTTGTGACTTTGATTCTAGGCTCATTAAATTATTATTGTCCGTTTATAAAAGTATAGATATCGTCTTGTTCATTGTATGTTGCACGACCTTGAGTAATAAGTCTTCCCCAGATTATATCAGCAGCAGGTGTTCGCCACTCTGTCGTTAATGACTTTTTTTGAGGATTGTTTGTGCTTGAAATAATTGTTAACCCCAAAACATTTGCCGCTTCTTCAATCATTTTCTCTGTAATACCTTTTCCTCTGTATTGAACCATATTCCTATTGTCCATGACAGTAATCTTACCGACAGTTGGATTTATAACTGTAATAGCGAATTCAAACCAATCAGCGGCATTCAAATCATGTGGCATTACTCTAAAAACCCATTTCACTTTTCCACTTTCTTCTGATTCATCCATAGAGTATTTGAATGGGTTTTGATTGCCATTTCTATCTATGCAAATTATTTCATTGTCAAAGCCCATATCTATTTCCCGTATTTCATTTTCGGCTCAGCAGCCATTGACAATTCTGTTTCCTTTTCATCTTTCACCTTCACCTGCCCATTCATCAGCATTGGCAAGAGCCAATCTCGAAGTTCGGAGAGTTTTTGGTTTTGACTCTTATTAATTAATGCTTGCTTAATGCAGTTTTTTCCAAAACTTTCAAAATTAGATAGTGTTGATTTATCTGGAATAATAATATATAAATGCTCAAGATTTTCACGACTTAATGAGGCTCTAGTAGAAGCGATGGAAGCTTTGTTTAAATAATTATAGATTGCCTCTGATTTTAAATAACTACGAATGTATTCTTGTGTAAAGGGCAAACTAACTTCAATTTTTGAAAGTGCCACATTATATGCACCAGCTAAACCATATCTAATTGCAGCTGCATCACCATACTTATCAATCATAATATCAAATTCATCACATATTTTATTATTGTTAGATTCCTTAATAAAAGTCAGATATTCAGAACTGGCATAATCTCTGTTTTGAATAAACCTTACATATCCTTGTTTCATTTCATGTTTAAATGTGGACTTTGCGGGTTGCGATCCGCTTATCCAGCTTATTACATTAGTCAATTTCTCAACACTCCATCCATTTGGAATTTCCCTCTTAATTTCCTTGCTATAAATCATAGGTCCACCTGATGATTTATACGGGTTTCCTTCGGAATTTGGAAAATCAAATTGAACAAACCAATAATCATACAGTGTTTTTATTATGCTCTCTTGTAACTTAATTATTTCATTGTTGATTTCAATTTTATTATCTATTGTTGAAAGCAATGTCCCGATTTTACTTTGGGTTATAATGTCAAAGAGTGGAATTTTTATATTTTTTAAAACTGGGATTCTTAAATTACTAACAATAGATCCTGTTCCTTCACTTTGGTTGATTTGACTTTGCACATATTGTGAAAGCATCGCATATAATAAATATCGATTATCTACAATGCTTTTATTAGGTTTAAGTAATACCATTCTTTGTCCTAGGCAACACTCAATATCTTTTGGAATAATGCATACCTCACCCATTGGTGCTTCCCTTGTAATAATTAAATCACCTGGTTCAGGTTTGCTTCTTGATATTCGTTCTTGAAATGTTTCCTTTGTAGTATAATAAGCATCCTCCAACCAAAGACGACCACGTTTGATATTAAAATTTCGTATAACTAAATAGCCTTGATTAACAAAAATGGGGGTGGAGTGATGACAATCAGTAATTGAGGTACATATATCATTAAGTGAAACAAGATCATATTTGCCCCTTATCTCCTTCGTGAACGAATTATGTTCATTGATGCTATTCATATTTCAGTGAATTTAATTGATCTTTAATTATTGCTTCAAGTGTTGAAGAGTTTAGATATAAACTATCAAGTGATTTCTTGTAATTATTGATTCTATCGTTAAATTCAGAATTAGAAATATTACTGTAGTCAATTTTGATGTCAAAATACTGACCAGCGCTTAAGCTGTAATTTTTACTTTGAAGTTGCTCATAAGTAACTACAACAGAAAAATCTTCAACAATCTTATGATCATTGAAAGTTGTGATTACTAGATTTTCTTCTTCTTCGGATAATAGCGTTTTTTGGTTTTTTCCATCTTTTACTGTAGTCCCGAGCTGAGATGCATCCATCAAAACAATATCACCTTTCGTATTTGCCTTATCCAAAAATAAAATTGAAACATTTGTCCCAGTTGTGGCAAATATGTTACTTGGCATAGAAATTACACCACGAAGCATTTTATCATCCACTAATTTTTCCCTAATTTTTCTTTCTATTCCACTTTGTGCAGTTACAAAACCTGTTGGAACCACAATTGCTGCCTTACCTTTTGAAGATAGTGAAAACATTATATGCTGAATGAATAATGGGTATATAGCCATTTTGTCCTTGTTTTTTTTGGGGATATTTGGAAGACCTGCAAAAAAGCGTTCGTTGTTTTGCTTGGTGTCCAAATCGGCTACATAATCGCTAAAGTCCAACTTAAACGGTGGGTTAGAAACGATGTAATCAAAGGTCATCAGCTTATCGCCCTCCTTGTGGAAAGGTGTTTTAATGGTGTTGCCCTGTATAATGTTTTGAATAGAGTGTACGAGGTTGTTCAATATCAAATTCAACCGCAACATACTGCTCGATTTTTGAGAAATATCCTGCGAGTAAATGGTACAGCGGTCTTCGCCAATAGCATGTGCCAAATTCATTAACAAAGTACCCGAACCTGCCGATGGGTCGTAACAGGTTACATTGCTCACGGGTTTATCTACCAAGATAGAAGCCATGATTTTTGAAACTGCATGAGGCGTGTAATACTCGGCATATTTACCGCCACCGTCTTTGTTGTAATCTTTTATAAGGTATTCAAAAATGGTAGAGAAGAAATCGAATTTCTGGTTGAAGATTTTCTCGAAACTAAAATTCACCAATTGGTTGATAATGGCTTTGCAGAAATTATCACGTTGGCTGCTGTCGGTAATGTAATTGCTTATTTCATCGAACAATACAATTTTGGCACCTGTGCCTGTCTTTACAGAGAAAATATCGTTATTGAATATGGCAATGTCACGCAATGTATCGTCAAAGAACTTCGCAAATTCTTCTTTGTCTTGTTTATTGTAAAGGTTAGAAAGAAAATGTTCTCTCTTCAGTTTGGCACTATCGGGGTTCATGCGTAGCAACAGCATTTCGTATTGCTTATCGCTGTAATTAGCAATTTCCTTTTCCCAGCTTTCAGCTGCTGCCAGTTTGGGTTCTAATTGTTTTACTTCATAGCCGAATTTGTCGTTCATGAATTTATACAGAAACACTTGGGTAATGATTTTAAATTCATTGCCATCGTTTCCTAATCCATAAGAGGTACAAACACCTTTCAGGTTATCAATCAGCTCTTTTGTTTGTGCCGTAAAATCTTGTGTTACCATGCTCTGTTTCCTTGATATTCGTTCATATATTCTTTTACCAAACAAGTGTTGATGTATTTTGCTGATTCGGGGTCGAGTTCAATTTTGTTTTTCCCAAAACTGCTAATTACCATTTGTATCATCAGCTTGTCAAAATAACTTTCGTTATTCAGCATTTGAGTATTAATCAATACTTTTTCATCCACCTGTTTTTTAATATCCATAAGCGTTTCGCAAATTTCACTTTCTCGTTTTGATATGTTGCCTTTTTCCAAAATTCGCTTGTGCATTCGGGCATACTTAGCATCGTTCTCATACTTTGCTTTTAGCAAATTGTTCTTGCGGTTGAGTTCTGTTACTTGGTCATAAATCTGTTGCAACGAACCAATGTTGTTTCGCATATCTTCCTGTGTAATTTCGTCCAAATTCTTTTTGTCGAACAAGCGTTTCAACTCGTCATATAAATTCACAAACTGCGGGTCGTTCTGGTCGAAGTTGCCGCCCAATGCTTCACGGGTTTTGCGAAGCATATCTTTTAACTGGTCGGCAATTACCATTTCTTCTTCCGAAATTTTGCGGAACATGAACAACACATTTTCCAAGGCCACATTCAGTAGATTGGTCGTGTCCACATTGTTTTCGATATTGGCTTTCAGATTCAATAAATCCAAATGGCGTGCTGCTTCATTGTAGAGTTGATTCAGTTTTTTGAAATCGACTTTCTCCAATAAATCAAAATGACCTTCTAGGCGAATGAGGTTGTAAATGTTTTTCGCAATTTCTAAAGCTTTCTTAATTTCTAATACTTGCTTGCGGTCTTCAATTTGGCTGATTTGTTGGGAAAATACTTCAGCATTTTTCAAATCATAATGAAACAGTTTTTCCTTAATGATTTTTATTTCTTCCTCAATCTCTTCCTTTGATTTGAAGAGGTTGGAATAGTTTTGCATTTCATCACCAAGTTCCGCTTGCAATTCGTCAAAGTAGGCTTTGTTGGTAGCATCAAACTCTTTGGTGATGTCGGCAAAATCTACTACATAACCGTAACGGAATTTCTTGTATGGTCGATTTACTCTTGTGAGTGTTTGCAAAAGGTTATGATTTTTGATAACCCTGCCAATATATAATTTCTTTAATCGCTTGGCATCAAAACCTGTAAGCAACATATTGTACACAAACAAAATGTCAATCTTTCCATCTTTAAAATCATCTACTTCATCTTTACGGTCGTCTTTCGAGCCAATATCATGCAGAATCAATGAAGCAACTAAGTTTTTACTTTGGTCAACTTTATACATTCCATATTCCACAGCAGGTTCAGCAGCCATCATATAAGGCTCAACAGTTTCCACTGTTTTTTGAGTAGGATTGTATTTGCTGATAAATATTTCAAATAATTTACGGGCTTGTTCTGCACTGTCGCAAACTACCATAGCACCAACAGAGTGGTCGCCAAAACGAATTCTGCTTTTGATAAAATCCTGAACAATGTAATCAAGCATTGGCTCAGCAAATTTTGCATGCGCATAAATGATGCGTTTGTCGGCATCGCCTTTTAATATCTCAACTTCCTTTAATGCTTCTTTCAATTGAAATTTGTAGGTGGTTTCAATATCCTCACGAATGAGTTTTAAGGTATAACCATCTGCTATTGAAGCATTGTAATAATATTTGTGAATGTAATCACCAAAAGTTTGGCGAGACGTTCTGTCGTTTCCAATTAAAGGAGTCCCTGTTAAGCCAATGATAATTGCGTTTCTGTCAGAATTGAAAAGGTTGGCTAAGAAACTACCAGTAGGGTTATAGCTGCGGTGTACTTCATCCAAGAAATAAATCCGTTGGCTGCTGATGTCGTAATCATTCGCTTTCAGCACATCGGTATCGTCTTTGAACTTCTGAATATTCACAACCGTTATTTCTCGTTTGCCCGAAAGGTTGTGAATGGCTTGTCGGGTTCTGAAATTGCGAAGCAATTCATCTTTAGAATTTACTGTATGTACAATCAAACCACGACTTGTAAATTCTCGTTTCGCCTGATTCATTAAATCAATACGGTCAACAATGAAATAGAATTTGGGTACAATTCCTTTTTGCTGAAAATAGTCGGTCAGGTATTTTACATTGTAATAAGCAAGTGCCGTTTTGCCGCTGCCTTGCGTATGCCAAATAATTCCTTTCTTAATTCCATCATTTAGTTTGCGTTCAATGGCTTTGGTTGCAAACAACTGCGGATAACGCATGATGTGTTTTTCCAAACCTTTTTCTTCGTTCACGTATGCAATGGCATATTTCAAAATCATTGCAAATCTGTCTTTGCTAAATAGAGAAGTGAGAATGCGATTTGTTGGTGAGTTGGGTTCTTTGTTGGTAATAAATTCAGGCGAATGTTTAATGGCAGAAAGGTTATTGTCTTTCAAAATCAAGTTTTCTAAATCATCATCTTCCGCTTTTAACAAAGTTGCTAACTCAAATTTCTCTTCTTCTCTAAAACAATTGAAGTTGGCTGAACTGTATGAAGTGGAAGCGTAAAATGCACCTTGTATTGGTTCAATGGATTCAATGTCGTATTCCATGTTGTTAGAGAACACAAGTACTTGGGATATATTGATGAATTTTCGGAACTTCTTATTTTTAAAACGAACGTTGATGCGGTCTCTTTCCTGTAAAACGCCTTCTTGATTGTTGGGTTTTTTAACTTCTATAAATGCCAAAGGCATTCCGTTAATCAATATGGTTATGTCAGGCCTGAATTCATCGTCACCGTTTTTATAGGTGAGTTCAGTTACAACATGGAAAGAATTGTTATTAAAATCTTTGAAGTCAATCAGTTTTGTTCCAGAAGTTGCGATCAACATATTGTAAAATGCTTCGCCCAAATCTTCATTGTCTAAAACCAAAGAAACATCTTCAAGCAATCTTTTAATTTCGCCATGTTCCATTTCAGGATTGATGCGTTGAATGCTTTCCTCAAAAATGTCTGTGAAAATATTGGTGTCAATATTCCATTTAGCCTTTGATAGCGAAACATATTTGTACCCAAGTCTGCACAGATGCAGAATAGCAGGAATTTTTACTCTTGTATTTTCGTTAAAGGCCATTAATTAGTTTCAATTTTCAAGGTTGTGAATATCGTCATTATTGTCGGTGCGTGGGCAAAAAAACGGCTCTTTTGGTTTTGCGAAGCGTGGGCTTGTGTGTCGCGCAAAACCAAATGTGCCGTTTGTGCGGCTGGCTAAAAGAAATTTTAATAAATGCGAAGGGTTGGCTTTTTCTTTCTTTTCTGTCACTTGTCCCAATAGCAAAACACGGTCAGCTTGAAAGTCTGTCCGCTTGGTCGATATGGTCTGTATGTCGAGTCCATTTTCAGTCATTGTCTTGCTGTGTCGTCTGTCTTTTTAGCATTGGTGGTAACATGTAAATGTACGAAGGTTTCGAGACCCTAAAACTTTCGCTTTTTTTCTTTGTTTGCTGAAAATCAAAAACTTAAAAATAGTATTAACGGCTATCGGAGTTTCGTT
>Ga0194120_10004725_pt1 | contig 20704 bp, 17 predicted proteins | sample TA2MahCa65mmetaG_FD_148642 | JGI IMG/M metagenome (GOLD analysis project Ga0194120, IMG submission 148642) | Freshwater microbial communities from Lake Tanganyika, Tanzania - TA2015019 Mahale Deep Cast 65m | ecosystem: Environmental > Aquatic > Freshwater > Lake | place: Tanzania: Lake... | reverse complement strand
TCAGTTCGCTCGCGCGGCGACAGCGATCCCGTCACGAGTCGGAACCGCACGCGACTGTCGCGTAAGAGCGCAACCACATTTCGGAAGTGTTGCTCAGCAAGAAGTTCAGTCGGCGCCACGATGGCGGCCTGGTGGCCGTGCGCAATGGCGAGGAGCGCCGCGTAAAGCGCCACCGCCGTCTTGCCCGAGCCCACATCACCTTGCACGAGCCGATTCATCGGTGCCGTGCCCGCGAGGTCGTTCGCAATCTCGTCGCACACCGCACTCTGGTCGGGCGTGAGGATGAAGGGGAATCGCTCGATGATCGCCTGGTGGATCGCCTCGGTCCTCGGCAGCGATTGCGCTCGCTCCTGGTGTCGCGCCTGCCACCGGCGCATCGCCAGTCCCAGCTGGAGCAGGAGCAGTTCATCGAAGGCCAGCCGGGCTCGACCACGCTCTGCCTCAGCAGCATCCGCGGGCAGATGCACCATGCGGTACGCATCGGCCAATGGCGGCAGACCGTGACGAGCCACGATGCCCGCTCGGACAGGGTCGTCAATCAATGGCAGCGCCTGCGGGAGCGCGGCCTTGATGAACGACTCGATGCGCAGGCTCGACAGCTCTTCGGTCGCGGCATACACCGGTCGAAGTCGACCCGCGATCGGTGCGTCGCCTTCGCTCGGCGCTTCGTCGCGCCAACGCGGGTTACTCATTTCGATGTAGCCCGCGCGACTCTTCGCCTTGCCTTGCGCAACGCCGCGCAGTCCCGGGCGCAGTCGCCGAGCGATCCACGGGGCATTGAACCACACCAGTCGCACGCTTCCGGACTCATCTTCGAGCGTGGCCTCAACGCGCGGCCGTCGGCCCGGGATGTGGCGGATTGCGGTGATCATTCCGCGTGCGCTCATCTCGCCGACCACGCCATCCTCGCGCGCGCTCGCGCGGGCTTGCTCGGCCGTCTGCTCGCCAAGGTCTTGCTCATAGCGAATCGGCAGGTGGCGCACGAGGTCGGCGACCGTCCGGATTCCGAGCGACCTCAGGCTTGTGGCCACACGCTCAGCCACGCCAGGAAGGACCGTGACACCGGACTGGAGCGTGATGGCGGCATCGCCTGTGGGCATCGTCCGTACCATACCCCTGTGGCACGGAAGCCTTTCGATCCAACGCTTGCGCAGGGCGCGCTCTTCAGCCAGCCCTCGGCTGCGAGTTCGGAGCAGGACCACGCCAGTGCGGATCCGGGCGCGCGCGCACCGGGTGTCGTGCCGATGACCGTCACAGCACTCGCCTCGCGCATCAAGGAAGCGCTCCGACTCGGCGTTCCGGGTTCCTTCAGCGTGCGCGGTGAACTCGGTCGCGTGAGTCGGTCGCAGCACCTGTACGCCACGCTTCGCGAAGCCGACGCCACGATCGGTCTCGTCATGTTCGCTCGCGAACTCGCACGGCTTGACTTCGAGCCCCGCGAAGGGTTGGCGGTCGTCGTGCGTGGACGGCTGGACTTCTACGGTCCGCAAGGGAAGTTGCAGGTCATTGCGGAAACGATGGAGCCGGACGGTCAAGGCGATCTTGATGCCCGAAAGCGTGAACTTGAGCGGGTCTTTCGAGAGCGTGGCTGGTTTGACGCCGCGCGCAAGCGTTCCTGGCCGCGCGTGCCTCGACATGTGGCGATCGTCACGAGCGAGGGTGCCGCCGCGCTTCACGATGTCTTGAATGTGCACCGTGGACGAGGCCGCACCTGCACGCTCACGCTCGTGCCGACGCTTGTCCAGGGTGATCGCGCGGCAACAGAGGTCGCGGCCGCGATCGAGCGCGCGAACGCTGCTTCGCCCTTGCTGCCATTCGACTGCATCCTGCTCGTGCGCGGCGGCGGCAGCAAGGAAGACCTGTGGGCGTTCAACGAAGCGGCGATCGTGGAAGCAATCGTGCGCAGCAGATTGCCGGTGATCACCGGTATCGGCCACGAGATCGATGTCAGCCTTGCCGATCTTGCGGCCGACGGCACAGCCGCCACGCCTTCCTTGGCGGCGGCGAGCGTCTTCGCCGACCGCGCGGCACTCGATGAGGAACTGAGTGTCCGGTCCGCCGATCTTGATCGAGCGATCCGCGACGCGATGGATGCCTTCGCGCTCAAGCTCGAGCGACTCACGAACCGTCCGGTGATGCAGTCGCCAGCTGCGGCGATCGTGCCGGCACGGGCACGAGTCGACGGTCTCGCCGCGCGTGCGCAGCTGGCCGTGCGCCAAGCGACGAGCACCATCGTCCAGAAGTTGACGGGCCTCGAAGCGCGACTGTCACGGCTTCACCCGAGCGCGAAACAGACCGCCGCTCGTGTTCGCGTAGACGATCTGTCGCATCGCTTGGCGCAAGCCGCCGCACGCAGCGCCGAACGACGCGCGTCTGGTGTGGATCTGATCGCGCGTCACCTTGAAGCGCTCTCGCCGACGAGTGTCCTCGAGCGTGGATACTCGATCACGCTCGGCGCCGATGGCCAACCGATCCGCTCCGCCGATCGCGCCGCTCCGGGAACCGAGTTGGTCACTGTCGTGGCCGATGGCCGCATCAGCAGTACCGTCACCGCCACAGAGAAGGAGTCGTCATGAGCCCAACGAAACCAACCAAGGAACCGACCGTCGACGATCTTGCGTCGCTCACCTTTGAGCAGGCGATGGAGCAGCTCCAGCAGCTCGTCGACCGCATGGAGTCCGGCGCGTCCGGACTGAAGGACAGTCTTGATGACTATCGTCGTGGCGCGGCGCTCGTGAAGCACTGCCGCGCGCTGCTGAAGGAGGCCGACGAGGAAATCGGCCGTCTTGCGGCAGGGGACCGCTGAGCCACTCCATGGAGTCACTGCCCGACTGGGTCCTTGTGCATGGACTCGCCGCGCTCGGAGCGGCGTTCGCGTTCTGCATGGGTGCGTGTGCTGGCAGCTTCATCAATGTCGTCGTGATGCGCTGGCCCTTGGGCATGAGCATCGTCGCGCCGCCGAGCCGATGCCCTGTGTGCGGACTGCGCCTTGCCTGGTGGCAGAACTTGCCGGTCGTCGGTTGGTTCATCGTGCGCGGTCGATGCGCAGGTTGTGGCGTGCGCATCTCACCGCAATACCTGCTGCTTGAGCTGATCGTTGGCGCACTCTTCGCGCTGCTCTGGTGGCAGAGTTTCGGTGGCACCGCCGCGGAACGAGCACGCGAGGCCGGACTCGGCTGGTTCGCGCAGCAGGGGTTCTGGCGCTCACTGCCCATGCTTGTGTCGTGGGCGTGGTGCATCGGCTCGCTGGTCGCGATCTCGATGATCGATGCACGCACATTCACGATTCCGCTGGCGATCCCGGTGATTTCGACCGTGGTGGCCTTCGCCGCCGCCGCGGTCCAAGGGTGGATGCCGCACCCGGGAACGATGGTCTCGCCGCTCCCCGCAGCGTCGATGTGGATGGCTGGCGCAGCGATCGGCGGCCTCGTGGGGACGATCAAGTTGGCCGTGTTGCTTCGAACCGGTGTCCTCCGACCTGGGTTCCACGACTACGACCAGTTCGTTCCCGAGGGCGAGCTCTTCGCGAACTACCCTCACGCTCGGCGCGAGGCAGTGCGCGAACTCGGCCACGCGTGCATCGTGCTCGTTCCGGCGGTCGTCGGCGGATTCATCGGGGCGTTCCTCGGCGACTCGATCGGGAACACGCCCCCGTGGTTCGAACCGGTCGCCGCGAGCATGCTCGGGTATCTCGTGGGCGGTGGCATCATCTGGGCGATCCGGATTGCGGGCACGCTGGCGTTCGGTCGCGAAGCCATGGGTTTCGGCGATGTGCACATCCTGGGTTGTGCGGGCGCGTGCTTTGGTTGGATCGTCCCGCTGGCGGGGTTCTTTCTCGCACCGTTTGTGGCCCTGGTGGCCATGGCCATGTTCGCGATCGCCTCGCGAAAGGGACGCCGGCGCGAACTGCCGTACGGGCCGTACTTGGCGGCCGCGGTCCTGCTGCTGGTCTACTTCCGACCGTGGTTCGTCGACCTTGGACGGTTGGCGTTCCCCGGCATCGTCGAAGGTCCTTGACCTGTTATCCAAGGTGATTACCATGCGCGCGGGCAGGATGCCCCCGGTGCCTCGTGGTGCCGTGATCACAGAGGAGTCAAGGATGACGAAGTACATGATCGCCCCGATCGCCGCGACGCTGCTGACGATGGTCGGCTGCGACGGGCAACAGAAACAAGCCAGCACGAACGAGATCAATGCGCTCAAGGCGCAGCTCGATGATCGCAGTCGAGCGCTGGAGGAGAGCGAGACCGCACGGCGCGCAGCCGAGCTTCGCGCTCGCACCGCAGAGCAAGCTGCTGCAGAACTTGCGGTCACTCCCGTCGCCGCTGCTCCAGTCAGCGAAGGCGCTGCCGAAGAGTTCAACGGCATCGAAGGTGTCAGCGCCGAGAAGGTCGGCGACGACATCCATGTGGTGATCGAAGGCGATGTCCTCTTCGACAGCGGCAAGAGCACGCTCAAGGTTGCGTCCAAGCGCAGCCTCGATCGCATCGTGACGATCATCAAGGAATCTCACGCGGGTCGTTCGCTCGATGTCGTGGGATACACCGACACTGATCCGATCAAGGCGACGAAGGATCGCTTCCCGACCAACTATCACCTTGGTTTCGAGCGCGCCTTCGCGGTGCGTGAATACCTGATCGCCAAGGGACTGTCGAAGGACGCCATCAAACTCAGCTCGTGGGGACCGGAAAAACCGGCCGACACCAAGGCGCGAAGCCGTCGCGTTGAAGTGATCGTGCTCGGCGGAGCGGGCTGATCCGCCTCCGGACGGAGACAAGGGACGCGGAGCCGCGCAGTACGGCTCCGCGTTGTCGTTCGCGCAGCGCCCGCGTCTGACTCACCACTCGACGCGCAGGCCCTCGTCCTTGATCTTCGCGACGAGCAGTTCAACCTCGGCGAGCGTCGCGGCGAGTCGGCGGCCGGCGTCCTCGAGCGATCGGTACAGATCGGGGTTGTTGACGAGTTGGCCCACCGTGCCTTCGCCCGCGTTGACCTTCTCGCTGATCGCCTGCACATGCTCAAGCGTCTGGCGCATCCGCTCGATGACTGGGCGAAGGTCGGCCGCGAGTGTGCCGGCCTGGCCCTCGATCCCCTTGGCCGCTCCGGCGACTGCGTCCATGGCCGCGCTCGCCTGATCGATCAGTTGGCTGGCCTTCCAGACGGCGCTCTTGGCATCGGCGTGCAACTGCTCATCATGCAGCCAAGAGTTGGCGCCGTCGAACGCCTCCTCGGCTGAGGCGAGCATGCGATTGAGCCGCGTCACGCTGGTCCGGATCGACCCTTGATTGGCTGGATCGTCGGGGCCGCCCTGAAGCGGCGCGACGAGCTCGTTGAGATTCCTCGCGAGCTCGGTGAAATCCTCGCTCACGATCGATGCGATGCGATCCTCAAACGTCATGAACTCAGCGGAAGCAACCCATGTCCCGTCGCGCGGTGCCATCGCCGTTCGCGCCGCAGGATCGTTCGGCATCCGGAAGTTCAGGCGCGATCCACCGCCGATCAGCGCGCTCTCGCAGGAAATCTCGCACGACTGAGGAAGGTCGATGTCGAAGTTGATGTCGGCCTCGACGCGCACCGGCGGTTCTTCAGATGGCCGAACCGTGACGGACGCGACTTCGCCGATCGGCACGCCGTTGAGTTGGACCTGCGAACCCTTGCGGAGCCCACCGCCAATGTTGGCGGCGACCGTGACGCGGTACGACGACTGCACCAACCAGCGCAGTTCGCCAAACATCAGAAGCAGGGCGACCAGCACGCCGAGCGCGCCAAGGCTCACGAGCCCAGTGATGAAGTTTCGCGTCGAGTCCTTCATGAAGTGCCCAGTGTAGAGCCGCTCTGACCGCGGATCTCGGCCAGTTCCTCGGGCGACGCCTCGCCTTGCAGGAAGCGCTTCACGACTGGGTCCTCGCACGCACGCAGTTCGGCGGCTGAGCCCTCGAAGCGGATGGCGCCATCGTGCATGAGGATGAATCGGTCACCGACCTTGAAGGCCGACTGAAGGTCGTGCGTGACGACGATGCCGGTCATGCGCAATTCGCGCTTCAACTTCAGGATGAGTTCGTTGATGATGTCCGACCGGATCGGATCCAGGCCGGTCGTGGGCTCGTCGTAGAGCATCACCTTTGGATCGAGCACGATCGCGCGTGCGAGCGCAATCCGTTTGCGTTGCCCGCCGGAGAGTTCCGCGGGCATCTGCTGCAGCGTGGAGGCGAGCCCGACCATCGTCGCGACGCGAGTGATGCGAGCGTGCACCACCGCTTCATCGGTCACGCCGTGCTCACGCAACGGAAACGCAAGATTGTCTGCGACACTCAATGAGTCAAAGAGCGCGCTCATCTGGAAGAGGAATCCGATCTGACGCCGGACGATGCCCAGGTCCGCTTCGGGAAGGCGGTCCACGCGGTGGCCATCGAACCACACTTCGCCGGCATCGGGGCGCAAGAGCCCGACGATGTGCTTGAGCAGCACGCTCTTGCCGCATCCGCTTGGCCCGAGCACCACGGTGGTCTGGCCCGCCGCAAACGAGACATCCACACCCTTGAGCACGGGAAGTCGCCCGAATCGCTTGCGCAGGCGAGCGACACGGATCAGCGGTTCGTTTGACGACGATTCCACGGCGGAACCCTATCATGCCCCACCCATTGGAAGGAGCGCGCGTGACTGGTCGAATTGTCCATCAAGCAGGCTTTCTGCGCATCGAGTGCCTGCAGGTCCAAGCGCGCGATGGCCGCATGCTTGATCGTCATGTGGTGCGTCATCCAGGTGCGGTCACGGTCGTGCCGGTGCTCGATGACGGGCGCCTGGTCCTGATCCGCAATTACCGCATCGCCGTGGGCGAGTGGCTCGAAGAGTTCTGCGCGGGCAAGCTCGAGCCGGGCGAGGATCCGGAACCGGCAGCAGGTCGGGAGCTCGAGGAAGAGTGCGGGTATCGCGCGGGTTCGGTGCGACGGCTCGGCGCGTACTTGACCTCGCCGGGCTTCTGCGACGAGCTCATGCACTTGTACGAAGCCACACAGCTCACACCGTGCGGTCAGGCGCTTGAGGCGGACGAGCAGATTGAGGTCGAGCTCGTGCATCCTGACGAGGTGGAACGACGCATCGCATCCGGCCAGATCAAGGATGGTAAGACGATCGCCGCGTTCCACCTTTGGCGCGCATCCGGGGGGCACAACCATGGGCGTTGAATCGCGCCGTTGGCGTGAACCAGGGCAAGGTGGACTTGGCGCGCTGTCCTCGCTCAGCGCGACGGCGTGGATCATCATCGCGTGCGTGGCAGTCTTCGTGGTCGACGGGTTCCTGCCGGCGCGCATGGTTCCCCTCGAAGTCAGTGTCGCGCCGGGCGTGAACATTGAGGAGATCCGCGGCAAGCAGGTCGTGCTGACCGAGCCGGTCTCGATGACTCGCGTCGAGCGCATGCCCGATGGACGGCTCGCCGAGCGGACCGTGCCAGCAATGGGCGGCGATGCGCCGATCGTCCTTGAAGGGACCAAGACAGCGGTCGGCACGATCTCGTATCAGTTGATGCCGCTCCTGAACAGCTGGCTGTACTTCTCCACGGCCAAGGCCCTGATCGTGGAGCAGCCCTTCGTCGGGTGGACCGGGCTCGAGTTCTGGCGCATCATCGGCTTCCAGTTCGTGCATGCCGATGTGAACCATCTCCTCTTCAACATGCTCGGTCTTTTTTTCTTCGGTGGCGTGATCGAGCACTACCTTGGCAAGAAGCGGTATCTGGCCTTCTATCTGCTCTGCGGAATCTTCGGCGCGCTGCTCTATCTGGTGCTGAACCTTGGCGGATGGGCGCTCCATCTGCTCAAGCTGCCGGCCATTCCCGGTCTGCTCTTCAACGATCCGACGACACCGCTCGTCGGAGCGAGCGCGGGCATCTTCGGCATCATGTTCGCGGCAGCGCGCTTGGCGCCCCACACCCAAGTCCTGCTCTTCTTCGTGATCCCGATGAAGTTGCGCACACTGGCGATTCTGCTGCTCGGTTGGGCGATTTGGACGGTCGTCCGCGCGGGCAACAATGCCGGCGGCGAGGCCGCGCACCTTGGCGGTGCGGTCGCGGGCTGGTACTTCATTGGCAACACGCATCATCTCCACGGCTTCTTCGATTTCCTCGGACGAGTCGATCCGACGAGTCGCGCTGGTGCAGCGCGCCGTGCTCGTCGGCAGGCCCCCGACAACGCCGAGATCGATCGAATCCTTGCGAAAATCCAGGCGCAGGGGATTGGCTCGCTCACGCGCTCGGAGCGCGAGACCTTGAGCCGAGCAAGCCGGGACGCCTGAAGTGCCGATTCGATACGAGCGACTGGCCGGCACGACGACGAATGCCGCGCGCTTGGGCCGCGTGCACACGCCGCACGGCAGTTTCGACACACCTGCCTTCATGCCCGTTGCTACTGCGGGCGCCATGAAGGGACTCACGCCCGGCCAGGTGCGCTCGACCAACAGCCAGATCATCCTCAACAACGCCTTTCACCTGATGCTGCGACCCGGCCACGAGCGAGTCCGCAGCTTCGGCGGCAGCCACTCCTTCATGCGATGGGATGGACCGATCCTGACGGACTCGGGCGGCTACCAAGCCTTCAGCATGAGCGACATCAACGCGCTCGATGAGGATGGCGTGACCTTCCGATCGTTCGTCGATGGCTCCAAGGTCAGGCTCGGCCCCGAAGAGAGCATGGCCGTGCAGAACGCGTTGGGCGCCGACATCATCATGGCGTTCGATGATTGCCCGCCCGCGCGTGCAGCGCTCGACGAGACGACCTACCGCCGCCGCGTCGAGGAAGCCAACGCGCGCACCGTGCGATGGCTCGACCGGTGCATCAAGGCGCACGCGCGACCGATGGAGCAGGGGCTCTTCGGCATCGTGCAGGGCGGCACCATGCACGACCTTCGCGAGGCAAGCGTGCGCGAGATCACCGCGCGCGATCTTCCCGGCTTCGCGATCGGCGGAGTGGCGGTGGGCGAGGGGACCCAAGCGATCCACGACACCGTCCGATTCACGGCGCCGCTCCTTCCTGCCGATCGCCCGCGCTATCTCATGGGGGTCGGCTACGAGCGCGACATCGTCGCCGCGGTCGAGGCTGGCGTCGACATGTTCGACTGCGTCCTGCCGACTCGGAATGGCCGGAATGCCAATGTTTTCACGCGCGCCGGGCAGCTGCGTCTGCGCAACGCCTGCCACGCCGAAGATCATCGTCCGATCGAGCCCGGCTGCGCGTGTGAAGCGTGCGCGGGCGGCTTTTCCCGCGGCTATCTGCGGCACCTCTTCATGGCCGGCGAAATGCTCGGCCCAACGCTCGCGAGCCTGCACAACATCCATCACTTCCAAACCCTTATGATGGAGATCCGCCAGGCCATTGCCCAGGACGCGTGGAACGCCTTCCTCGCGCGATGGCCCTGCCTGGCGGTGACCATTCACCACGACACCGACCATGACTGACTTCATCGCCGCCGCCATCCTGCAGGCACCGCCTCTTCCGGGCCAGCCCGCTCCCGCACCCGTCGCCGTTCAGGGCTCCGCTCCTACGGGCACTGCACCAGCCGCCGCCGCGCAAGAGCCGGGCGGGTTCTTCTGGATCCTCATCCCGATGATGCTGGTCATCCTCGTCCTGCCCATGATCACCGGCCGCAAGGAGCGCAAGAAGCGCGAGGCCATGCTCGCGTCGATCGCCAACCGCGACCGCGTGCAGACCATCGGTGGGATCATCGGCGTGGTCACCGAAGTCAAGAGCGATCAAGTCACGCTGCGAGTGGATGAGACTTCTGGAACCAAGCTCACGTTCGCGCGCAGCGCCGTGAGTGAGATCCTCGAGAAGTCCAAGTCTGCAGACTGAACCGCGCGGTACCACCATGAACAAGCTGACCACGAAGATCATCCTCATCGCTGTCCTTGCCGTGCTCGCGGCGCTCGCCGTTTGGCCGCCAGAGGAGAAGATCCGTCTGGGTAAGGACCTTCGTGGCGGCGTCAGCCTGGTCTACGCCGTCGAAATGCCCGAGGGCGTCGACTCCGCGTCGGTCCTCACGCAAGTGATCGATGCGCTCAAACGGCGCGTCAATCCGCAGGGCGTGCTCGACATCAGCATGACCCCGCAGGGTCGTGACCGCATCGAGATCGTCATGCCTCTGCCTTCGGAAGAGGGCAAGGCACTGCAGGATGGGTTCCGCACGCGCTTGGCCGAAGTGGCTGGACGCATGCAACTCACCGCTCGCGAGCTCGACCGCGCGCTGCTCGAACACGCTGCGACCTCGCTCGTGCCAACGCCGAAGGATGGCGTGACCGGCGGCCGCGCCGCGCTCCTCGCGCAGTTGCAGTCATCCCATGACCAGGCCATCGAGGACCGCGCTGCCTATCAGGCCGCCCTCGAGCAATCCGCCGACGCAGCCACGCTTGCTCCCATCGAAGAACGAATCGCCTCGGCCGAACTCGCTGAGCGCAAGGCGCGCGAGGCGTTGCTCGCTTCGAGCGTGAACGAGGCTCGCCTGAAGCGTGCCTTCCAGCTCTCCAACAAGGGCGATCGCCTGCGCGATGACCACGGCAAGGCCCTCTTCGACGAGGCCGGAAATCCGCTCTATGGCCCGAGCCCGCGCGAGCGCGAGCTCGAAGCGATTGCCAAGCAGTGCCCCGAGTACACGGCAGAGCTCGCGGACTTGGTCAAGGAGTACGACGCCTACTCGGCGGCAATGACCGGCTTCGAGGATCCTGAGGACCTCAAGCGCTTGCTGCGCGCCGCCGGCGTGCTTGAGTTCCACATCCCGGTGAGTGCCGCGAACCCGCAGGGCGTCAATGTCGGTGAACTCCAGACCCAGCTTACTGAGCGCGGACCCGATGGCACCGACAGCGTGGTGGCGAGCTGGTACCGGCTCAATGACCTGAAGCAGTGGTACGACGATCCGCGACAACTCGAGTCGCTGCTCGCCGACCCCGCAACATTCTTCCGCGGCCGCGACATGGTCGCCGCGCAGCACGAAGGCCAGATCTTCATCCTGCTCTACGACACCGATGCGATGAGCATGACGCACGCGCCGGGCCAAGTGTGGTCCATGAAGAGCGCGCGCCGCGATGCCGATGAGTTCGGTCGCCCCTGCGTTGCGTTCAACTTGGATCAGCAGGGCGGGATCGCGATGGGGCGCCTGACGGGTGCCAATCTGCAGCGGCCCATGGGCATCGTGCTCGACGGTGAGCTCTACACCGCGCCGACGCTCCAGTCGCAGATCAACGGTTCCGGCCGAATCACCGGCAACTTCTCGAACGAAGACATCACCTACCTGATCCGCGTTCTCGAAGGCGGCGAACTGGAAGCGAAGCTCAAGCCCGAGCCCGTCTCAGTGAGCATCCTCGGCCCGGCGCTCGGCAAGGACAATCTGGCGCGCGGCTTCGAAGCGCTGCTGCTCTCGACTGCGGCTACGGCCGTGATCATGATCGCGTGGTACCTCGGCGGCGGCGTGATCGCTGTCATCGCCCTGGCGCTCAACGCGCTCTTCCTGTTTGGCATCATGGCCGCGATCGACGGCGCCTTCTCACTGCCTGGTCTCGCGGGCGTCGCGCTCTCGATCGCCATGGCGGTCGACGCGAACGTGCTGATCTTCGAGCGTCTGCGCGAAGAAATGGCCGAGCACAAGGAGCGCCTGCGGGATGCAATCGACATCGCGTACAAGCGCGCCTTCAGCGCGATCGTCGACGGCAACATCACCAACTTGATCGTCTGCGTGGTGCTGTACAAGGTCGCTGCAACGGAAGTGAAGGGCTTCGCGCTCACGATGGCGATCGGCGTCATCACCACGCTGTTCACCGCGATGGTTGTGACTCGCGTCTTGCTCGATGTCTGGACCAACATCCTGCACCGCAAGAACCTTCCGTTCATCACCACGATCTTCCCGGGCATCGCCTCGGCACTTCGCCCCAATGTCGACTGGATCGGCAAGCGTGGCGTGGTGTGGATCGGTTGCATCGTGTTGACGGTGGTCAGCATCGTGGCGACCTTCTCGAGCGGTCGCGAGATGCTCGACACTGAGTTCCGCGGCGGACTCACGATGACGCTCGTCACGCGGCGCGCGACAGATGGCGAGTCGGCGAGCGCGGGCGGTCGATTGGCGCTTTCGCGTTCGGATGTCGAGCAACGCATTCGAGCGATCGGCGAGGCAGCGGGCGCCTCGGCGGCGGTGGCGCAGTTGCGCACCGCGAGTGTCCTGACGGTCGGTGATTCGACCGCCGATGGCAAGGCCTCGTCGTTCCAGATCAAGGTGGCCAATCCCGCGGAGTTCAGCGGCGACGAGACGGCCACGGAGCCGGTCGTCGATGCCGTGGCGAACGCCTTCTCCAAGGACATCGAAGTCACGCTGCCGCTGACCTTCAAGGGTGCAGGCACCGATGCTGCGGCACTCCAGACCCGACCGGTCAATGCCGACACGCTCGGCGCCGTGATCGGGCGCGAAGGTCGCAACGAAAGCGTGCGCGAGTACGCCGGCGGCGTGGCGGTCTTGATCGAGGGCATCTCGCCGCCGATCACGCTCGCCGACGCGCAGACCCGCTTGGGCCGCATGCGTTCGCAGCCGGACTTCGGACCGATCTCGTCGCGCGAGACGGAACTGATTGGGCTGGACTTGGCGCAGGCGGGCAACCCCGGCGCGGGCTACACATCGATCGTCCTCTTGACGGTGGATCCCAAGGCGCTCCTCTCGAAGGTCGACGCTGCCACATGGGATCGCGTTGTGGCGCAGCCCGAGTGGAAGCTCGTCAACGCGGCGCTCACCCAGAAGCTCAGCTTGGAACAGGTGAGCAGCTTCTCGCCGAAGGTCGCCGAGAACCTGGCTGCGAGCGCGGTCGTTGCCGTCGTCCTCAGCATGATCGGCATGCTGCTCTACATCTGGCTGCGATTCGGCAGCCTGCGGTACAGCGTGGCGACGATCATGGCTGTGGCGTTCAATGTCTTCATTTGCTTGGGTGCGTTGGCGTTCAGCATCCGCACGGAAGGTTCTGCGTTCGGCGCTTCGACCCTGATCGAAGGGTTCCGCATCGACCTCAACGTCATCTCGGGCTTGCTCACGATCATCGGGTACTCGCTGAACGACACGATCGTCATCCTCGACCGCATCCGCGAGAACAAGGGCAAGGCCGAGGTCGCGACGCGTGAGATGGTGAACGACGCCATCAACCAGACGTTCAGCCGAACGGTGCTCACCGGCGGTGCGACCCTGGCGACGGCGCTGATCCTGTTCTGGCTCGGCGGCACTGGCATCCGGCCGTTCGCGTTCACCTTCCTGGTCGGCCTCATCGCGGGTACGGCCAGTTCGGTGCTCATCGCGGCGCCGATCTGCTACGTGGCGCGCCCGAAGAATGTTCAATAATATGTGAGCCCGGCAGCAGGACGCTGCCGATGTTCTCAGTCACACCGCTTCACGGAAGGAGCAATGTCATGGCTCGTGGTACCAAGATCGCGTTGGCATTCCTGCTGGTTCTGTTCGTCGGAACTGGCATCTACTTCACCCTCATCGGTCCGTCGCCGAACCCCACCGGGGATCTGGCGAGCGGTGGACTATCGGCTGACGGTGGTCTGGGCACGCCGAGCCCGGCCGGGGCGACCTTCCCCGAGACCATCGTGCTTGGTCCGAGCACGCCTGAAGGCGCAGCGATCGAAGTGATTGCGCCGGCCCCGGGAACCGAAATCGACATCTTCAACCAGCCCGCCGTCGACCCGACCGTGGCGACGAACGTGCCGGCGCCTGCTCCGGCCGTCCCCGGCACCACCGTCCCCGGCGCGACCAACGGTGGCGGCGCGGCAAATGGCCTGGCTCCGGCATTCGTCGAGCCGGTTGCCCCAGTCGCAGCGACCACGACCTACACCGTCGCGGCGGGTGACACGCTCGGGGGCATCGCCAAGAAGACCTACGGTCGCGAGTCTGCCTGGCAGGCGATCGCCGCCGCGAACCCCGGCATCAACCCGAACAACCTCAAGGTTGGTTCGAGCCTCAAGCTCCCCGCGGCGGATCAGCTGCCCGCAGCCGATCAGGTGGCTGCTGCAAACACGCCCCGTGGCGGATCGCGCGGTTCGACTCCGCCCGCGAAGAAGGGTGGCAGCAAGTCGACTGGCACGTCCGGCCGTCGCTACACCGTCAAGAGTGGCGACACGCTGTGGAAGATCGCGAAGGCTGAGTACGGCACCGCCACCAAGGCAAACGTCGATCGAATTCGCGAAGCCAACGCGATCGGCACCGACGGTTCGCTCAAGGCTGGCCAGAGCCTGACGATCCCCGCCAAGTGACCACTTGCCGCCTGACACGGCTGCTTCAACCGATCCGCGGGCTCGACGCCACCAACAGCGTCGGGCCCGCTGTCGTTGACAGGGCGCGCATCGTCCTCGTCGCGCTCGCGTGCGCGCTTCCCGCGGCATGCACCGCTCCGCCTGCGGCGACGGTTTCTGCGCCCGTCCACACGCTCGATGGCAAGACCGTCGAACCGTTCAGTGGCCGCGCGGGTTCGCTCGTGCTCTTCATCTACCTTGTCGATGGCTGCCCGATCGCGAATGCGCTCTCGCCTGAGATCGCCCGCATCAGCGCCGACGCCCGCGACCGCGGCGCCGCGGTCTGGCTCGTCTATCCAGATCCGCTGGTCGTGCCCGCAACGATCGAGCGGCGCCATCGCGATTTCGGGCTTGATGTGCCGACGCTGCTCGACGCACACCACACGACCGTCCGCGCGACAGGCGCGACGATTTCTCCCGAGGCGGCACTGGTGCGCCTAGACGGCGCAGGGGGGATCGATCTGCTTTACCGAGGCAGGATCAATGATCTCTTCGAGGGTCCGGGGCGGCGGCGGCCGTCGGCCCGAACGAACGACCTTCGCGTGGCGCTCGATGCCGCGTTCGCGGGCCGTCGACCTGATCCGGATCGCACGGCGGCGGTGGGGTGCATCCTTGAGCCCGTCCCCTAGGGAACCGGATTGCCAGTCGGGGATCTTTTTTCTGTGTATTCCGGAGTTTCGCGGCCCTCGCCCCGCGGGATGCTGCAATCTGGGGTGATGACCAAGCCAATCCGATCCAACCTCGCCGTCGTTGTCTCGCTCGTTTGGGTGCCGCTCGTGACGGCCCCCGCGGCCCTTGCTCAGTCGATCGTGCCCACGACAACCCAGTGGATCCGCAATACCGGTGGTCAGGTCGGCTACGGCGGCATCCTGGCCAACGTCACGCTGGTCCGTCACTCGACGAACTATGTGTATCCGTCGAGCACCGGCATTCCGAGCTACTCGATCGGACCGTGGGCGGGCAATCCGAATGTGCCAGCGAACCAGAACTGGGTCTTTCGCATCGCGAAAAATCCAGTGGTCGCGACATCGCCAACGGCCACGCCCCTCGGCACGATCGGCGTTCTTTCGAATGGCGTGCCGTTCTTCAACGCGCTCGACGCGATGAGCTACAACAATCAGAACATCTGGCACCGCGACGCGATGTACTGGGAAGCGGCGAGTTTCGACGCCTGCAAGGGTCACCCCGCGCCGGGCGGCGTCTACCACCCACACCAGTTTCCACTCTGCGTCATTCCGACTGATGCGCAGCATCACTCGCCGATCATCGGCTGGGCCTTCGACGGCTTCCCGATCTACGGGCCATACGGCTACCTGAACGCAGATGGCAGCGGCGGCATCGCGCGGATGCGCACGAGCTACCGCACGCGGGCGATCACGCAGCGGACCACGCTGCCCGACGGCACGCAATTGCCGGCGAATCAGTATGGGCCTGCAGTCAGCACCCAGTATCCACTCGGTTGCTTCGTCGAGGACTATGAGTTCGTGAATGGACTCGGTGAACTGAATGTCCACAACGCTCGGTTCAGCGTGACGCCTGAGTACCCGCAAGGCCAGTGGTGCTACTTCTCGACGATCGCTGCGAATGGCGCGACCCAGTACCCGTACCTCGTGGGGCCGCGCTATTTGGGCACGCTCGTCACGGGCAATACGGGTCCTGGTGGCGGGCATGTGTCGCCCACCGACAGTCCGGTCACCTTCACCGGCGCAGCATGCCCCGCTGACCTCAACGGGAATCGGACCGTCGACTCTGCTGACCTCGGTGTTCTCCTCTCGGCGTGGGGTGTGTCCGGCGGCGGTTCCGACATCGATCGCGACGGCCAGATCGGTGCTGGCGATCTCACCCTGCTGCTTGCGGCGTGGGGTGCATGCAACTGATCGCGCTCGCCGTCGCGGCGCTCACGACGGCTGGTCCCGACTTCGCACGCGATGTCGCGCCGATGCTGGAGCGCTGCTGTCTGCACTGCCATCGTCCGGGCGGTCCAGGTGCGTACGACTTCACGCGTCCCGCCGAAGTGAAGCGCGTCTCCAGAACGCTGCTCACGGTCATCGAGAGCGGACTGATGCCGCCGTTCCTTCCCGTGGACGGCGTGGTGAGCGTTCCGCCCAAGCCGACCGCTGACGAGATCAGTGCGCTGAAGGACTGGGTCGAGCGTGGTGCCGCGATCGACGGGGCCGTGGAGCTGCAGTCGGCGGTGCCTTCCGTGACTCGCGAGCCGATTGCTGCATGGGATGTTGCTGATGGCTGGACGATCGGGGCGAACGACAACCGACAGATGCGGTCGTTCATCGTCGGTGTTGCTGATCGGCCGCTCGTCGTCGGTGGGTGGCGCGTCCGAGCAAAGACGCCGGGGCTGATCGCCCGAGCGCTGCTCTGTGCGGGTGATGCGAAGTTCGCGCAGAGTCTTGACGAGCGGGATGCGAGCCTTGGGTTCAAATTGACGGGCGATCTTGAAACGCGACCGGCGGGGGGTATCGGGGGCGTTGGGATCGACGGCGAGTTCGTGCTTCCCGATGGATTCGCGATCTCGATCGCAGCCGCCGAGTCGATCGTCGCAGAGTGCCACACCGATGGGCGCGGGCGCAGCGAGTGTGGGCAGTTCCGGCTCGAGGCGCTGCCGCCAGTCATGGTTGGGGAATCGCCGGTTCGCCTGCTTCGCGCGGTGACCGTTGGCGGCGCTGGCACGGAACGAGAATCGTGCGTCGGCGAAACCGTCACCATCGTCGCTCCGCCCAATGAGCGCGACCTCGATCTTGTGGCGATCGTGCTGCGACCGGGGATGTACGCGTCACGCGTGCGCCTGCTGGCGGTTGGCCCCGATGGCCGTGCGACGACCATCCTTCGCATCGACCGATGGAATGGTCATGTCGACCGACCGTACTTGGTCGATCCGCCGTTTCGGCTTGCTCGCGGTACGCGGCTCTCGCTTGAGACCGTTGCTGAGAATGCGGTGCTCGCCAAGCGCTCAACGCCGCAGGCGGTCTTGCTTGTGGCGGATGCGATCACGCCGACGCTCTCGTCATCGCCAACGCTCTCGCCCTCGCCAACGCCATCGCCATCGCCCGCGGAGCCGACCGAGTCGAAGGAAACGGCCGCCCCATCGCTGCCCGCCGGTCCCGCAACGGCAGCGTTCCTCGCCTCGACGGTCGAGTGCGGCAAAGACGGCGCCAAGCGGCTCGCCACGCCGCTCGTGCCCGCGACCGTCTACCGCGAAGTGTTCGGGGTCGATCCCGAACCGCGCACTGGCCCGACGCAGGCGGCCGGATTGACCTGGTTCGAGGCGGTCGATCTGTGCAACGAACTCTCGCGGCGCGCGGGACTTGAGCCTGCGTATCGCGTCGAGTTTGCTGAACGGGATGGCGCCCGGCTCATGTCCGCTGTGGTCACGCCACTCGGTAGCAGCGGTTGGCGGCTTCCGAGTGAGATGGAGTGGATCGAGACGAACGACTGTCGCGGTGGTCTCTCCGGCGATCTCTGGAACTGGACGAGCGATGCAGAGGGCTCCGCGCGCATCGTTCGCGGCGGCTGCTGGGCCGATGCGCCAGGCACTCAAGGAAAGAACGCGCGCAGTTCGGCGCCGCCAGCGACGCGGAACGAACTCTTCGGAGCGCGACTCGTCCGGACGCCGGCGGGGCGCTAAGGCGGAGCTACGCCGGCTTGTCTGGTTTCGCGGCGTCGAGCGCGCGAACGATCGTGCTGTCCACCTACGCCATGAACTTCGCGAAGGGGTGGAACCGGAGTCGGTTGTCGGGGTCGACGCGGCGCTTGATCGCTTGGACCTTCGTCGCCATCTCGGCTGATCCGAAGATGTCCGCGGCCTTCGCGCTGCGGCCAGCATCATCGGGCTGCGAGTGCGTGCCGCTGAAGTCCACACCCAGCCCAGCGACCTTTCGGGCCTGATCGACGACGGCGTTCGTTCGGTCGACGATGTGCTTGCGCTCCTCCGCATTCTTCGCGTGAGCATCGAAGAGTGTGATGAGATCGACGAAGAACGCGTGTCGGCAGTTGCCGCTTGGCACCGGCGTGCCCGACTGCGCTGCGCCCCCGAGCGAGCGAATCTCCACGATCGACAGCGGTGCCTCGTCAAGAGGTGCTTGGCCAACAACCGTGTCGCTGACGAAGTCGATGACAACATCGCCCGGCGCGCCGGTGGTTCCCGCGCAGTGGTAGAGCGTGGCGAGCGGGTTGCCCTTCTGGCCGGCGATCACCGGCCACAGCGCAGCGGCGGCTCAGAGACCGGTGTTGGGTGTACGTGGATGTGCACAGGCAGGCGCGCGACGGATCGAATGGCCGTCGCAGCGGTGCCAGGCTGTCGACTTACGGGCAGGATCCCCACGAGCTAAGCAGGATCGAAAGATCGGTGCCATTCACGACTCCGTCGCGATTGATGTCAGCTACTGCAGCGCCTCCGAGCCCCCACTGCGAGTGGACCACGGCGAGGTCGGCGCCGTCGACCCTTCCGTCGACGAAAAGATCTGCGATGCACTGGCACTCGTCTAGGACATGATCTCCGTTGAAATCAGCGCCCTCCTGCCCCAACTCGGAGGAATCAGGGATCCCGTTGAGATTGCAGTCTTGCACAATCACCGCGGCGGAAACGCAGTTCCAAACAGCAACCCTAGACGCAAAATGCCCTGGAAGGATCGTTGAGATGTTGCAGAGGTTGAATGCGCTGCTCGCGTCACGGCAGAGCCACGTGCCATCGGTTCGGCAGGCCGCAATGACCGATGCGCCCGTGGATACGGAGGTCCAGTATGCGCCATTTGAAGGACCCGAGCTCGAGCACGAGATGTTGTAGCAGCCTCCCCAAAAGACAACGGTTCCGTCTGACCGAATTGCGGAGATGTTCTGCGCTTCTGACAACTCTCCTAGCTTTACATAGCCAACGCCTGCTGGAGGGGTTGGCGCCGTGAGGGGCCATCCGCCGTTTGACCCCCAACTTCGAATCGAGCCATCATCAACGAGCGCGACGGAGAGAGTGCCGCTGGCTTCTACATCTGTGAATCGGCGGCCCGGAGGAAGCGAAGGAACATTGCACTGCCCCGATTCGTTGGCGCCCCAACAAACAACAGCGCCGAGGTCGGTCAGAGCGATGTAGTGGTCGAATCCAGGCTCTGCCTTGATGAAGCGGTGCTCGGGCGGAGGTTGCCGTGAATTGTTGTTCTGGTAGACCACGACGCCGTCCGATCGCACCAGTACTAGCCTTTCAGTTCCAGCGCTTACGCCTGTGTAGTGCACTCCCGCCGGAGGGGAGGGGAGGGGTGGTGTTGAGCCCGCACCCCACGCGACAAGGACCCCGTCGGAACGGATCGCATAGAATCGCTCCCCACTCGTGTAGCCGACGCCAACGTCGATGTACCTGGTTCCAGCGGGCCTGCCGGGCGCCGACGGAGGTGAAAGTTCGCTGCCACTGCAGTTAGAGACGCCCCAGGTGATGATGTCTCCGTCGCCAGCTTGCGCGAGGGCGCGGAGAGAGACAAACAATGTCGTCAGTGCGGTTGTGAACTGGGTTTTCATTTGGTCCTCCAAGTTCGCGCTGATTGACTAGGTTCAACGCGATGTCAACTGTCTAACAGAGTACGCGAGGGGCCGTTCTTTTCAAGACCGACGTGCCGTGGGCGCCGGTCGGGTGGCCATCCGCGTTGACCTCTCCGGCGCGGTGCCAAACTCCTTTTCGATATCGATGGGCAGTCACTCGGCATGATCGGTCAAGGCAGAGTTCCTAGCGGCCCATGCCGCTCTCGCGCCGAGCGTACAACCGACCGCGATCGTCGGACGACGTCACTCGACCTGAGGGATATGGCACCCAATCAGGGCTTGGTACGCGATGGGATCCCGATCTGCGCGCGGAGTTCCGCCGAGTGATTTCCACAGTTCGCCACCATCGTCGCACAGCCGATGAGGCAGGACCTCGTGCGTCCTAGCGGTGGCATCGCTACGATTGGATCGATGGGGCTGCCGATTCAGATCGGGTCCCCCCCCCCACATGGTGGTCGATCGGCCATCCAAACAGCGGCATCACCCTCGCATCTCAACTTGGATCGAGTTCTCGATGTGCGAGGTCTTGCCTACCCCGTTCGCTGAAAGGGAAAGTCAATTGGCGCTGAGGATGTCCTCGGGACCAGCATCGTCGGAGGGAATCCATGATGTGCCCTATCTGCCTGGATTTCGTGCTAGTGAGCCACACTCAGTCTGCTCCGAGTGCTTTCGCTGCTGGGTCAGGAGCCGCTGTCGCCTCGCGCGTTGTTGAAATGAGCGTTGCAGGACCCCGCTCAAACCTCAGAGGACGTGGAGACGAGCATGCGACCAACCCCTCGATCCGCCTGCGCCTACGCCATGAACATCGCGAAGGGGTGGAACCGGAATCGGTTGTCGGGGTCGACGCGGCGCTTGATCGCTTG
>Ga0194120_10004721_pt1 | contig 20717 bp, 18 predicted proteins | sample TA2MahCa65mmetaG_FD_148642 | JGI IMG/M metagenome (GOLD analysis project Ga0194120, IMG submission 148642) | Freshwater microbial communities from Lake Tanganyika, Tanzania - TA2015019 Mahale Deep Cast 65m | ecosystem: Environmental > Aquatic > Freshwater > Lake | place: Tanzania: Lake... | reverse complement strand
GCTATCAGACACCCAACGCCGCCAATCAGATTTCCCGCCTAGTTGAATTAGCCTCGCAGGTCGCCGCGTCAGACGGCAAGATTGCCGTGGGATTCGCCGATCATGCGCCGGTGGACCAGCCGCTGCGATTCGCGGTTCCTGCAACCGCCATTGGCGCCGGCGCCACGGTTCTCGAAAAGCATCTTACGCTCGCCCAGGTGATGCGTTTGGAAGACCACGAGGCGGCATTGAACCCGGACGATTTCGCCGAATTCGTTGCCCTCATGCGCTCGTGCAAGGAGGCGCTCGGGTCTCGCGGGAGCATGGGCGAGGATTTTTCGATGGATGCGACTGAAGCCGCCTATCGACGCATGGTGCGGAAACACGTTGTGTCAGCGCGCCCATTGCCCGCAGGGACCGTACTCATGCCTGAGGACCTCGGATTGAAGCGCACCCCTGCCGCCGAAGCTTTGGACGATATTTCCGCGGTTTATGGCAAGCGACTCACGGTGAGCGTCGAAGCCGACCAGCCGATAACCATGGACATATTGACGGAGAACCGCCAATGAGCCGCCGACTCGTCGCTGCGCTGGCCTGTCGCAATACCGGATCCCGTCTGTATGGCAAGCCGCTTCAAAAGATCAATGATCGCGACACCATTCTCGACCAGATCGTTCACGCCGTTCGGCGATTTCCGATTATCGACGAAATCGTCCTCGGCATTTCGGAGGGCGTGGCCAACCTGCCTTTCGTCGACGTGGCACACGGTCACGGCGTGAGTTACGTCCTGGGCGATCCGCAGGATGTGCTGAAGCGCCTAATACAATGTGGCCGCGCCGGCCGCGCCACCGACGTCTTTCGAGTCACCACGGAGTGCCCGTGGTTTGCCTACGACATGTTGCCCGACCTTTGGCGCGCGCACGTCGAGAACGGCAACGACATCACCGTCTGCGACCAACTGCCCGAGGGGTTGCATTTCGAAATCTACACCCTCGACGCATTGGAGCGCGCACATGAACGCGGTTCGAGCAAGGATCGTTCTGAGTTTTGCTCCAACTACCCGCGTACCCATCCTGAGGAGTTCAAGGCTCAGGTGTATCTTCCGCCCAAGAGCTGGCGACGCATGGATTTGCGCGTGACGGTCGACTATCCGGAAGACCTGATCATCGCCCGTGAAATTGCGCGCGAATTTGCGGACAAAATGCCTCTCGTCGGGACGGATGACATCGTGGCATTTCTGGGATGTCGTGCAGATCTGCGCGCCCTGGCCAATCCCTACGTGGATCCCAGTCCGCTTTGGAGCATCTTCCCTCAGCAATTGGAATGGGCGCGTCATGCATAAGATCACGAACTTCAGCAAGTCCAGAGAGTTCTCCTCGAGGATCCACGAGCTGATCCCTGGTGGCGCGCACACGTACTCAAAGGGCGACGACCAATTTCCCGCCAATGCGCCGGCTGGCATTGCGCATGGCAAGGGTGCGCGAGTTTGGGATGTCGACGGCAACGAGTTCGTCGACTGCAGCATGGGCCTGACCTCGGTATGTATCGGGCATGGCTACGAGCCGGTCGTTGAGGCGGTATGCAAGGCGGCCGCCTTGGGTACCAACTTCCAGCGCCCGGCGACCATCGAACTGGAGGCCGCCGAGCGTTTTCTCGAAACGGTCCGTTCCGGCGAGATGGTCAAGTTCGCGAAGAATGGCTCGACGGTGACGACCGCTGCGGTCAAGCTCTCCCGAGCCTACACCGGGCGCAACCGGGTTGCACTGTGCCGCGAGCACAACTTCTTCAGTTACGACGACTGGTTCATCGTGTCCACGCCCTGCGACCGGGGCATTCCCGAGCAGACACGCTCCCTGACCGTCGGCTTCAGCTACAACGACCTGACCTCAGTGGAAGCCCTGTTCGCCGAGCCGGACCATGACATCGCATGCTTGATCATGGAGCCGATCAAGTTTGATCCGCCCGTGGATGGCTTCCTGCAAAAGGTCGGCGAACTATGCAGAAAGCATGGTGTCGTCTACATCATCGACGAGATGATTTCGGGCTTCAAATGGGGTCTGCAAGGCGCCCAGCAGATTTATGGCGTTGAGCCGGATCTGGCGACCTGGGGCAAAGGAATCGCCAATGGCTTCTCCGCCTGCGCGCTGACCGGGCGGAGGGAGATCATGGATCTGGGCGGCATTCAGAATCTCGGTGACGACAAGCTGTTCCTGATATCAACAACACATGGCGCGGAAACCACCGGCCTTGCCGCGATGATCGCGACAATCGAGGCATTCCAAACTTACGGCATGATCGAGTCGAACTGGGCGCGGGGAGAGCAGTTGCGCGGCCGCTTGAGTAGGATCGTGACGGCCCACGGATTGAACGGGTTCATCGAGGTCAAGGGCGATCCCTGCCTGCTGCTTCTCGTGTGCAGGAACGACCAGGGCAACGTCGACGACGCCTTCCGGACGTTATTGATGCAGGAAATGATTGCTCGTGGCGTCTTGTTCCAGGGGATGTTGTATCCCACATGGTCCCATCAGGCGGCGGAACTGGGTTGGATCACAGCGGCATTCGAAGAGTCCTGCGAGGTCTACCGGAGAGCAATCGAGCGGGGCAGTGTTATCGGGCTGTTGGCCGGGCCGCCAGCCAAGCCAGTTTTTCGCAAGAAGATCTGACACTCCCGGGGGCGAAGCTGTGCGTATCGTTTTTCGGGCGGATGCCAATTTGCAGATTGGTACTGGACATCTGATGCGATGCCTCACTCTGGCGGACAGGGTGCGGGAGTGCGGTGCCGAGTGCATATTCTTTTGCAGAGCCTCGGGGCTTGGCGTATTGGAACACCGGATCAAAGCTGCGGGACATTCGGTGATGACTTGGGTCGATCCACAGCAGAGCCGAGATTTCGCGCCCCGGAACGAGGTATGTCATGCTTGGCTTCCAGGTGGGTGGGAAAGTGATGTCCAGGCTTGTTTGGACCGCCTGGCTGGCGCGCGACCAGAATGGCTCGTCGTCGATCATTACGGGATCGATTGGCGATGGGAAGAAACTATGCGCCGGGAAGCGGGGCGCTTATTGGTCATCGATGACGTGGCCGACAGGAAGCATGCGTGCGATCTTCTCCTGGATCAAAACCTGGTGCCCGGAATGAGCAGTCGGTACGATGGACTGCTTCCGGCAGGCGCCCGGACTTTACTGGGTCCCCGCTACGCTCTCCTGCGGCCGGAATTTGCCAATCCGGGACGAGTACGGCGAACAGCAGCGGTGCAGCCAAGGTTGCTGGTGATGTATGGCGGCGCTGATCGGCAGGAACTCACGCTACGCACGGTCCGCATCCTTGCCGACATCAAGTGGTCGGGCGGGGCGGATGTGGTAGTGGGCCCGCTCTACGCCAACAGTGACGCGCTGCGCGAGCCCGTGAAAGGGATAGAGAACGCCGTACTCCGTGCGCCAGCTTGGAACATCGCGGAACTGATGGCCGTTGCCGATCTTGCCCTGGGGTCACCCGGTGCGACGAGTTGGGAGCGCTGTGCCTGTGCGCTTCCGGCAGTGACCATCTCTCAGGCGGAAAACCAGGAGGCGATTGGTGTTGGCTTGCAGGAAGCGGGCGCGCACTGCTATTTGGGGCGCGCCGAGTCGGTGACGGATGAGGAGATTGCCGCTGCTTTGATGCGACTGGCCAACGATCCGCATGCACTGGCGGAGATGTCTCTGCGAGCGAGTGGAATTACCGACGGCTCGGGCGCCGAAAGAGTGGCGCAACTGATGATGGAGCTTAAGTGAAGATAACCTTGCTTTGCAGCGACATTCACCACCCCATCCGTCCTTGGTTGCAAGTATGGAAAGAGAGGCACGAAACCGCCCACAAGATCGAAATCATCGAACGTCGTGCCGATGCGGCGGGCGGCGAATTTTTGTTCCTGATTTCATGCCACGAGATCATTGGGGCCGACGTGCGGCAGCGTTACGGCCGTGTTCTTGTGATTCACGCTTCGGATCTGCCCGAGCGCCGGGGCTGGTCGCCGCATGTGTGGGCGATACTGGCTGGAGAATCGGTTCTTACCGTATCCCTGCTGGAGGCGGACGACGCTGTGGACAGCGGAGACATCTGGTCGAAGGTAAAGGTTCGATTAACGGGTACGGAGGTATGCCATGAGATCAACCGGCTTCTTTTCGATGCCGAGCTCGAGTTGATGGATTGGGCCATTGCCAATCGTGCGGCCGTTCGACCGGAGCCGCAGGATGGTAGCCGGGCAACGTATGTTCGCCGCAGAATGCCCGAGGACAGCCGGGTCGATCCGGATCGCTCGGTCGCCGAACAATTTGATCTGCTGCGCACGGCTGACCCGGAACGTTACCCGGCGTTTTTTGATTATCGGGGCCGCAGGTTCAAGTTGGTGCTCGAACCTTTCGACGGAGACTGAGAATGGTTGCTGCGACAAGAGAGTTCGTGATTGGAAGCCGGCCCATTGGGCGGGGTCATCCGCCATTTGTGATTGCGGAGATGTCCGGAAACCATAACCAGTCCCTCGAGCGAGCACTGACTATTGTCGAAACCGCGGCGCAAGCAGGCGCGCATGCACTGAAGCTGCAGACTTATACCGCCGACACCATGACGATCGACGTTCAGGACGGGGATTTTAGGATCTCCGACCCGGGCAGCCTGTGGGCGGGCAACTCCCTATATGATTTGTATCGGGAAGCGCACACGCCGTGGGAGTGGCATGAGGCCATTTTCAAGCGTGCAAGTGAGCTTGGCATGACGGTTTTCTCCACACCCTTCGACGAGACGTCCGTCGATTTCCTCGAATCGCTGAACGTTCCTTGCTACAAGATCGCTTCTTTTGAAAACACCGATCTGCCGCTCATACGCAAGGCAGCGTCGACTGGCAAGCCGATCATCATGTCCACCGGCATGGCGACGCTGGCCGAGTTGGACGAGAGCGTGCGTACGGCGAAGGATGCCGGTTGCCGGGACCTGGTTCTGCTGAAATGCACGAGCACCTATCCGGCCGATCCTTTGGATACCAATCTGAATGTAATTCCCCACCTCAGGGAGTTGTTTGACTGCGAAGTCGGGCTCTCCGACCATACGATTGGAATCGGCGTCGCGATTGCGGCGGTCGCGCTGGGAGCGTCCGTGGTCGAAAAGCACTTCACGCTCGCGCGGGCTGACGGCGGCGTAGATTCGGCGTTCTCGATCGAACCGATGGAACTTACTGCGCTGGTTGACGAGACTCATCGGGCTTGGCGTGCGCTGGGAGCGGTCAGATATGGGCCGACAAGCGCGGAAAGAAGGTCAATGGCGTTTCGCAGATCCCTTTATGTCGTGGAGGAAATGGAGCCGGGAGAGCCGTTCACTCCAAGGAATCTCAGGGCAATCCGTCCAGGGTACGGCTTGCCTCCGCGCTACTACGAAACGCTGATTGGCCGGGTAGCCAAAGCGAAAATAAGGCGTGGCACCCCAATGTCTTGGGACCTGATTGGGTAATGCATCCTCATGGAAGGTGTGACCATCGAAACGCCGCGATTCATCTTGCGTTCATTGACCGAAGGGGATGCATCGGAGCGATACCTGAGCTGGCTTGTTGACTCCAGCGTGAGCCGGTTCATCGTATCGGCGCGGCCGAATCTTCGGCTTGACGACTTGCGCGCGTTCATTGCGGAACGCTTGCCACGACGGGATGTACTCTTTCTCGGGATCTTCTTGCGCGATGGCATAACACACATAGGCAATATCAAGTACGAGCCCGTGAATCAGCCGAAAGGCTATGCCGTCATGGGTCTGCTGATCGGGGAGCAGCATTGGCGAGACAAGGGTATTGCGCAGGAGGTACTGAAAGCCTCGATCGATTGGTTGGCGCGGGAAGCCAACATCGGGAGCGTCTTTCTCGGTGTGGATCGCGAGAATCTGTCGGCGATCAATGCGTATACGAAGTACGGATTCAAGCTGCTCGAGCGGGACGAACTGGGTATTGCCTCCGAGCGGAATCTCGCGATGGTATACCGAACGGGCGGCAACCGTCCATGAAGACCGTGCATTCCGGTCATGCCTATGTTGCTTTCGAACGACACCTCGAGGCCGCGGCACGGCGCATTTCCGGCGAAGTGCGGGGAGTCGGCGTCCATCGTCCCGAAACCGTTTCGGAGCGGGTTGTGCAGCGCATTGTTGAACTGACCCTGTGGCCTTTCGTCGCGCTATTTGCCCGTGATCCGGAAGGCGTTCAGGGCGGCGACCGAGCGGTGATCTGCGACGGAATCACGCTCAACCCGAATAGCGGGAGGGTGACGATTTCCTTCACCAGACTGCTTGGCGGTGTCGGCGAATTCCTCGCCCACTGGGCGCATATGACCTACGCCGTGATCGGGGGAGGCTTCTCCGGCAGGCCGGCGGGAGGTCCTTCGGCGACATTGCTGTTCGGTGTCGGTCTGGAAAGCATCGTGCACGATGGATCCGATGCGCGCTTCCTGCACTTTTGCAGGGTGGGTCCCATAGAGAGTCTGCGCAGCGCGAGATCGCTGATTGTGCAGGCCAACCAGGCGAACCTCGTTTCGTCAGATCCAGAATGGGCTGGCTATGACCGTTTTCCGTTGCATCATTACCTGCGCACCCGTTCGGTCGGTTTCGCCGCGCGACTCGCGCTCTTGACTACCCAGTTACGCGCCTTGGTCTCATTTGCCCAGGGCATCCTCGCGTCCCCGCTCATCGCGTTGCTTGCACGGGATGTGGCGTATTCCTTCGTCGTTACGGAAATGGATAAGCGCGGGATGATCGATGCCGTCCTGGTGACAAACGCCTCCTACGCGTCGCAGCCGCTATGGATGCGCAGTCCCGGGCAGAGAGCATTTCCTGTTTACATGGTGTGGTATTCGCAGAATGTCCAGCCGATGGTGTATCGGTCGGATGGGCTCCAGTCGGTTCTTCCGAACTACAGGCATTTGTGGGCGGACGAGCATTGGGTATGGACCCCCGGGCTGAAGACATATCTGGAGCATCTGAGTATCCCTGGACCGATCCATGTTGTGGGGCCGATACTCTGGTACCTGCCGGAAGCGGTGGCAACGCCGGGGGACGGGATTCGCATCGTGATCTTTGACATCACACCGGTGACGGATGAACGCGCCGGTCAGATCGGCTTGATCTGCAACTATTACAGCGCCAGCCATATGATCCGCTTCATCGAGGAAACCGTGGCAGCCTGCCGGGCCGTGGAAGCCGACACCGGTATGCATATCCGGCTCTACTTGAAGCACAAGCGGGGCTACAACCCCGGTCACGATTCACGCTACATCGAGTTAATCCGACACCTGACCGAGCCGGGGGGTGAGATCAGGCTTCTGCCATCGGAAACCAATATGTTTACCCTGTTGCGAAACGCGGCATTGGCCGTTGTCGTGCCTTATTCCTCACCGGCATATGTCGCCGATGCAGTCGGGACCCCGGCCGTGTTCTTCGATCCCACTGAGGAATTGCTGCCGCAGTTCGAGCAAACGCCGAAGGTAGGCTTTGCTTCCGGATGTGTAGCCCTCAGGGAACGAATCGAGAAGGCCGTGTGCCAGCATGGGGCTGGGCACCAGCCTCGATGACAAGCTTGCGACGCGACAGTAACTTGAACTACGCAATGACATGACCGAGCTATACCGAAAGCTAATACTGCTTTTTAGCGGCACACCACCAGGGAAGCTCGTGGTCATTCTTGTTTTGATGATCCTGAGTGCGCTGGCCGAAGCGTTCGGGATCGGATTGCTGATGCCATTGATGGCAATCATAGGAAACCCGGCTTCGATTGACGAGAACCGCTACCTTTCGGCCGCCTATGCATTCACTGGGGCGAAGTCCCCGGACGGTTTTGTCGTTTCGATTTCGCTCGTGCTCATATCCGTGTACGTGGCGAAGAACTTGTTCCTCGGCTTCGTTTCATACCGCCAGAACAGGTTCCTGTTTCAGAACGAAGCGGAGCTTACGACACGTTTGGTCAATGCCTACCTGTATGCACCATACGCGTACCACCTGGGAAAGAACTCAACCGATCTTTCCCGCATTGCCACGGTAGAAGTCGGCAAAGTGATCAATGGTGTGGTCGCGCCCACGTTTAACCTAGTAGCGGAATTGCTGGTCGTTGCCATGCTGGTGGGGATGATTGTTGCTTTTACGCCAGCCGCAGGGGCCGTCGGGCTGTTATTCGCACTGGCCATCATTCTTCTCACGCAACGAGTATTTCGGCCTGCACTGATTAGATTTCGCGCCGAGCGTATGGTGCAGCAAGCATCGCAACACAAATGGACTTCACAAGCCCTGGGCGCGCTTAAGGAGGTCAAGGTGTTGCGGCGAGAGAATTTCTTCGTCGATAAAGTGCACTACGCAAGCCTCCGCAACGCCGAGGCATCTAGGGTGTTCGCGTCGTTGAACGTCGTTCCCAGGCTGGTACTCGAAACGGCGGCGATAGTGCTGATACTTGGATATGTGGTTATGTCGGTGACGGCAGGTCGGACCCTGGCCGACGCGGTGCCGTTTCTGGTGTTGCTCGCGCTGGCAATCATCCGGATCATGCCGTCGGCGACGCGCATCGTGAACGCAAGCAATGCAATCCGCTATTACCTGCCCAGCCTGGATGCAGTCATCGATGCCCTGCGGACAGTATCGGATCGATCCCTGCATCTCGCGCAAGCGCGTCGATTGGAGCGAGCCTCCAACGAAAAGAAGGCGTTCAGCGATATCCGCTTCGCTGACGTGTGGTATCGCCATCCCGGGATGGAGGATTGGATTCTGCGCGGCGTGGACTACAGCATACGACGGGGCGAGATAGCCTGGATAGTCGGAAAGTCGGGTGCAGGCAAGAGTACATTGGTCGATCTGCTGTTGCGCCTGATCGATCCGGTGAGCGGCCGGATTTTCGTCGATGGCAGTCACATTGAGGAACTTGGCGACGCATGGTTGAGGAGCGTCGCCTTTGTCCCGCAATCGGTTAGCTTCATCGATGACTCGATCCGCAGAAACGTGGCTTTTGGCATCGACGACGCTGAAATCGACGACGGTCTTGTGTGGAATTCCCTTGGCAAGGCTTGTCTATCCGAACATGTTTGCCGGCTCGAAAAGGGGCTCGACGAAGGCGTCGGCGAGCGTGGTGGGCGCTTGTCCGGAGGGGAGCGCCAGCGCGTGGGCATTGCCAGGGCGCTGTATGCGAGCCCAGAGGTTCTTATCCTCGATGAGCCGACCTCGGCTCTGGACCCCAATACGCAGGGTGAAATATTGGAGGTGATTCGAGCGTTAAGCGACAGTATGGTGGTCGTTGTCGTGACCCATCACATTGGTGCGCTCGATAAGGATTCGCGCGTTATCTTCATCGAGGAAGGGAATATCGTTGCGGACGGCCGTATGGCCGAGTTGCTCGAGAGTTGCCCGGCATTTGCCACGTTCGTGCGCGCATCCGGCGCGGAGGACGAAGTGACCGAATCAGTGTTTCGTCATTGAACTGTAGAGAGATATTGTGAGAAAGATCCTTGTACTGTCGGGCAAGCGCGGAGGCTACGGCGCGATGAAGCCAATGCTCAAGGCGCTGCGGGACGACCCCGGCATAGAGTTGCAACTGGTGCTGACCGATCAGCACCTGGACCCGAAATTCGGCACGACCATTGACGAAGTGAGACGCGAGTTTGACGTCGCGGCGACTGTGCCTATGGACCAGAGGGGGGATCTTGGCCTCTTCCGGGCGGAGGCTCTTGGGCGCTGCGTGTCAGGAATTAGTGATGTCTTGGATCGACTGAAGCCGGACATCTGCGTGCTGTACGGGGACCGCGGCGAAGTCCTCGCGGCTGCGTTGGCGGCTACTACCATGGGTGTTCCGATCGCGCACCTGCAGGGTGGTGATGTTTCGGGTTCGGTGGATGACCCAATGAGGCATGCGGTAACCAAGTTGTCTCACCTACATATGACATCGAATGCGCAAAGCGCGGAGAGAGTACTGCGGATGGGTGAGGAACCCTGGCGGGTTCACGTGATCGGAGACAATCACATCGACGAAATCATCTCGGGCGAGTTCGCGAAACCGCAGGCGGTTTACGAAGCATTGAAGCTGGATCCGGATCAGCCCATTCTGGTTGTTCTCCAGCATTCCGAGACCACCGCCCCGCTGGAGAGTTTCGCCCAAATGACCGAGACATTGCTGGCGGTCAAGGGTGTCGGCCACCAAGCAGTGGTGATCTACCCTTGCTCCGATGCCGGATATGCCGGGATAGTACGGGCGATCGTTGAGCATGCGGTCACCGAGAAGTTCCGGGTTCATGTGAATCTGGATGCGGAGATGTTCTGGGGGTTGCTCAACGTCGCGGCGGTGCTGATCGGCAATAGTTCGGCTGGGATCATCGAGACCCCCAGTTTTCGATTGCCCGCGGTGAATATTGGAAGGCGCCAGATTGGTCGTCTGTGTGCAGAGAACGTCTTGCACGTGCCGCACGAACGCGCGGAGATTGTGACCGCAATCAGGACCGCACTCGAAGACGAGAACTTCAGGAACGGGGTGAAGAACTGCAGTCAGCCTTATGGCGAAGGCAGAGCTGGCATCAACGCAGTCGAGATACTCAAGAACGCACCGTTGGGCAGGGAACTGTTCGTAAAGAAGATGGCGTATTAGTCATGAATAGGCCGAAGGCAATCTATTTCTCGATGCTCCAATACCAGCCAAGCAACCTGGATCTGATCAAGGACGCGTTCGACCTCGAGCAATACCATACTCCGGATGATCTTCGCGATCGCGAGTTGGCTGGTTGCGAAGTGGTGTTTGCTCCGTTGGGGTACATGTTCGACGGGGCCTTCTTCGACCGCGTACCGGGGCTCAAGGTCATTGTTTCCAACACGACGGGCATCCCGCACATTGATGCAAAGGAAGCAGCCGGGCGCGGAATCAGCGTCGTTGCTTTGCATGACGATCAAGAATTCCTCGAGTCAATTACCCCGACTGCGGAGCACACTATCGGATTGATGGTGGCCGCTGCTAGGCGATTGCCTTCGGCCCATCGCGCCGCCGCCGAGGGGATGTGGGATCGCAGGCCGTGGGGAAGTCCGCGGATGCTCTCTCGGATGCGGCTTGGAATCGTCGGCTACGGCAGACTGGGGCGAATGGTTTGTCGGATCGCGAAAGTCATGGGAATGGAAACGGCCTATTTCGATCCATTTGTCCCGGGTGGCGAATCATCAATCCTTGCCCTCGCCAGGAATGCCGATGTCCTGTCCATACACGCGAAAGTGACGCCGGAATCCACAGGACTGGTTAGCCGGGAGGTTCTTGAGGCGCTCCCCAAGGGCGCGATCGTGGTGAATACCGCGCGGGGCGAGATCCTTGATTCAGAGGCCCTGATTGACTTGCTGGAAAGCGGACATCTGTGGGCGGCGGCATTGGATACGATCTCAGGGGAGTTCTCGCCCGGATTTGCCGAAACGTTTGGCTCCTCGAGGATTGCCCGGTATGCGTATGAACGGGATAACCTGATATTGACTCCTCATATTGGCGGATCCACGTACGACGCCTGGTTTGCTACGGAAAGGCGCGTGATCGACAGGGCGCTTGGCCTGATCGGTGGCTCGCGCGGGCAAGGCAAGGACTGACGCTGAATGATATTAGATGAGGTCACGCTTTGAAGGTCTGGGCTTTCGTTCCTGCCCGCGGAGGGTCGAAGTCAATCCCGAAAAAGAATTTGGTCGGCCTTGGCGGCCGCCCGATGATTGACTACGGGATCAACGCTGTCGTCCGGTCAGCGTTGTGCGAGCGTGTCGTCTGTTCCACCGATGATGACGAGATTGCCGGCCATTTGGCTGGCTACGGTATTGAAGTGGATCGCCGTCCCACCTCTCTCGCGCAAGATGACACACCGGTAGCGGAAGTGGCCGTGGAGTTTCTCCGGCGCAGTTCGCTGCCCCTGCCCGACCTCCTGTTGCTGGTGCAGCCTACGAGCCCGTTCCTCACCGCTGGCCAGATCGAGAGTTTAGTGGATGCGATGGCGCGGAATCTGCAGGCGCAATCGGGCCAGACTGTCGCAAAGCCGCCACACAACTATCACGCGTGGAACCAGCGGATCGTCGAGAACGGATGCGTCCGCTTCATGTTTGCAAAAGAGCGCAGCTCGGCTTACAACAAGCAGAAAAAGCCGGAAGTCTTCATTTTCGGCAACCTGATTGCGGTACGGCCTGAGGCCCTTTACGCAGGCCAAGGTTTCTTCGCCGAACCATCTGCTGCAGTCGAGATTCCCTGGCCCTATTACCTCGATGTGGATGGGGTTCTCGATCTAGAACTGGCAAGGCTCCTATTGAAGGAAGGAAGCGTACAATTAGATCCTTTTGCTCTGAGCAAGCGCGGATAGTGCCTGCGTTTATACAAAATACATAAGGAATTTCTCGATGCGTGTATTGATTCTGGGCGGTGATGGATACTTGGGTTGGCCAACTTCCATGTATCTGTCTGCCAAGGGGCACGAAGTTGCTGTCGTAGACAATATGGCCAAGCGAACCTGGGAGGCGGAAATCAGCGTTGAGCCGCTCTCGCCGATACGTCCGCTTCACCAGCGCATCAAGCGGTGGCAAGAGTTGACCGGGCGGTCCATCAAGTCTTACATCGGCGATATTGCGGAAAACCACCGGTTCGTCTACAAGGTCCTTGAGGGCTTTCAGCCTGACGCGGTTATCCATTATGCGGAGCAACCATCCGCTCCCTATTCGATGATTGACCGGGACCGCTGCGTATTCACTCAACGCAACAACGTGCTTGGCACGCTGAATGTGATGTTCGCGTTGCAGCATACGAATCCGGATATTCACATGGTGAAGCTCGGTACGATGGGTGAGTACGGTACGCCCAACATCGACATCGAGGAGGGCTGGCTCGAGCTCGAGCACAGGGGGCGTAGGGATCGTGTTCTATACCCCAAGAAACCTGGTTCGTTCTACCACCTCTCCAAGGTGCACGACTCGGCGAATCTTGAATTCGCCTGTCGTATCTGGGGTATGCGGGTGACTGATCTGAATCAAGGCGTGGTTTACGGCATCGAGACTGAGGAAACCAAACTCCACCCCGATCTGGAAACTAGCTTCCATTACGATTCCGTATTCGGCACCGTTCTCAACCGGTTTGTCGTGCAGGCGGTGGCGGGATTTCCTCTCACCGTCTACGGAAAGGGTGGCCAGACACGTGGCTTCCTCAACATCCGCGACACACTGCAATGCGTCGAGCTCGCGTTGATGAACCCAGCCGATCGCGGGGAGTTCAGGGTCTTCAACCAGTTCACCGAACAATTTGACATCATGGGGCTGGCCGAGCGCGTGGTCGCTGCCGCATCCTCTGTTGGCATTACGCCGACGATCGAACATCTGCAGAATCCCCGGGTCGAGCTGGAAGAGCACTATTACAACGCGATTCATTCTGCGCTCCCCAGTCTGGGCCTCAAGCCGCATTTGTTGACGGAGGACGTTATCGTCAACATGATCGATTTGGTTAGGCGCAATCTCCATCGCATCGACCGGGATGTGCTGGTCCCGTCGGTGATGTGGAAGCAGAAATGACGGGTTTCCCGAGTCACTTCTTCATCGGAAAAAGACGGGTCGGCCCTGGCGAGCCATGTCTCGTAATTGCCGAAGCGGGCGTGAACCACTTCGGCAGCCTGGATAAGGCATTCCGGCTGGTCGACATGGCTGTTGGCGCGAAGGCGGACGTCTTCAAGCTCCAGCATTTCCGCACCGACGAGCTCGTAGGCGCGCAAGCGCCTGAGTGGCGGGAGCGATTGCGTCCGAAAGAGCTGTCCGATGAACACGTGAGAGCGGTGAAGGAGTATTGCGACTCCAAATCCGTACAGTTCCTCTGTACCGGTCACGATGGTTCCGTTATTGATTTCCTCGACAAGGATCTGGATGTCCCGGCCTTCAAGATCGGCTCAGGTGAACTGGAGAACTGGCCTTTCATCGAAGACATCGCGCGCCGTGGCAAGCCCATCATCCTGTCCACGGGTATGTATCGAACCGCCCAGATAAAGCGCGCAATCGATGTTATTGGGGCCGCCGGCCGCCCCCCTCTGGCCATCTTGCACTGCGTCACGGAATACCCGGCGGCGCCAGAAACGATCAACCTGCGCGTAATGGATGAAATACGCTCGTTTTTCGGTGGTCCCGTCGGATATTCGGACCACACGGCGGGTACAGCCATCCCACTCGCCGCCGTCGCACTAGGCGCTGACATCGTCGAGAAGCACATCTCGATAGATTTCGACGTCCCGAACGCCCAAGACTGGAAAGTCTCGTGCGGTCCTCACAACTTGACCCAATTCGTCTCGGACATCAGAAGCATCGAGTCTGCGTTGGGGGGCGATCTGAAAACCCTTACTGTGGCGGAAGAGTCGTCCATTCGCTGGGCAAGAAAGAGCTTGACCGCTGCATGCAAGATTCATGCGGGAGAAACCATAACCCGGGACATGCTGGTCGCCCGTCGGCCTGGAACCGGAATACCGCCTTCCGACATCGATAAGGTGCTTGGCCGCAAAGCTCGAAGCGAGATTTCGCCGGATGAAATCATCGACTGGGCATCACTGGGTTAAGCGCGTCGAGACCTCGGCGTCGTGAACCCATCGGCCTAGTAGTCCGTTTCCAACTCGCGGAAAAGCGTCGCGCCAAAGCATATCTGCAACAACTATGGAAAGTTGCGCCAAGAAGAGAATCGTTGTCGTCATTCCATCCGACCCCACCGTACGCGCTCTGTTGTCGAGCGGTGCCCTGTCGGAGCTTGAGGCTAACTGTGACGTTACTCTGATCGCCAGCCCGGAGGTCAAGGAACGATTGCCGGAAAAGGCGGTTCGGCTCAGTCTTGCCTCGCTGAGGAGTTCCGCCAATCGGAGGCTTGACCGCTTGTTTTGGTTTCACGCGCTGTATATCTACATGCGGCAACACCGGATTCGGGACGAAGATAGCTTTAAGGTCTCAAGCCTCAGCTGGTTTATGCGTCGCGTGCATCAGGCCCTGGCATGGCCGGGGTTGCGACAGCTGGTGGAATTTGTAGATGGAGCGTATTTTCGCTTCGATGCGGAAGTGCTGAGAGCACTGCAACGGGTCCAACCCGAGTTGCTCATCGTGCCGGGCTGGGCGATGGACACGTATTCGCACATGTTCCTCCGCACCGCGCACCTTCTTGGCCTCCCCAGTCTGATGGTAATTTCCCATTGGGACTATTTCACCAAGAAGGGAAACCTTCGGGTCAAGCCAAGCAAGATTTACGTCTGGGGGCTCGACATGCTTGACACGGCGGTCACCCTAAATGGCGTGCCGAGCGACGAAGTGCGCATCGTTGGTGCGCCCCAGTTTCAGAAGTATCTCTCGGCGGTACCGAACAAGGTGGAGGCGAAGACCGCACTTGGACTGGACGTTCATAAGCGATGGTTCCTGTTTCCAGGCGCTGGATTGCCCTATGATGAACTTACGACCCTAAAGGCGATCAGCGAGCGCCTGAGGGCGCTTGGCCGTGAGGACATAGGAATCGTCTACAGACCTCATCCTAGGTCGTGGGAACGCCAATACCTCGAGCCGGTGGACCCGTCCCGGCTCTGGAACGTCGTTGTAGACGACGCGAAGAACCCTGGTCGCCAGAGTGACGACTACTACAAAACTCTGGTGGCAGCCGTCGATGGTTCGATTTCCCCGTTTTCGACGATGATTCTGGAAGTAGGGTTGTGCGGAGGGCCCGCCCTCTGTCTCGGGTTCTCCGATGAGGTAAATGCTTGGGATTTCTCTCAGGTGACCGGCCTCGAGCACATTCGCCCGTTGCTGGAGCGCGGCTGGGTAATCCCCTGTACTCGACGGGGAGATATCGCGGATTGCCTGGACAATCTGCTATCCAAGCTTGAAGATGCCGGGCTCAGCGGTAAGGTTCGTGAAGAAGTTCGTAACACGGTATTCAATGATACCTGCACCTACGCGGAAAGACTGTTCTTAGCGGTTGAGGAAGACTTTCTTACAAGTCATTCGTAGTCTACATTGCATTGATGAATAGCGCGCTACCGGTGCTTGCGCAGTTTGCTTGCATGATTCCTCGGAGCGGCTGCCAGAGATGTCGGACGGAAATGCGTGTGAAGTTTACGATTATTGGCGGTGGACCTCTATGCGACTGTGGTTGGTAGATTTAACGTACACCCAGCAGACGATTGCCGCGGATGTGATTCCCGCCGCAATCGGCGGTATCGCTACATACTCGGAGCAACGCTTCCCGAATGACGAACCGATTCGCATCTTCAAGTACCCGGAAACACTGATTTCAGCACTGGCGGACTGTATTCCCGAGGCAATTGGATTCTCAAATTACGTCTGGAATGGCGACTTGGCATACGGCTTCGCGTCTGCGATCAAAGCGAAGTCTCCAGGCACCGTGGTCATATTCGGTGGTCCCAATTACCCGGCAAGCGAGGACGAACAGAAGAACTGGCTACGTGCGCACACGAACGTCGACTTTTACGTCATCAAGGAGGGAGAGCTGGCATTTGCCAACTTGGTGCAAGCCCTGAAGGAAGAGAATTTGAATGTCGAGCATGTCAAGCGACGAAAGCTCGAGTCGATTCACTGTGTTCTCGCATCCGGACAATTTCACCTCGGCAAGGAGATTGAGCGGATTCGGGATCTGTCCGAAATCCCATCGCCTTACACGTCGGGCCGTCTTGACGAGTTCTTCGATGGGAAGTTGCTTCCCATCATCCAGACTAATCGAGGATGTCCTTTCGGTTGCACCTTCTGCATCGAAGGCGACAGCTACTACAACAAGTTAAGGACAAGCTCGACAGAAAAGGTCTCTTCCGAGTTGAACTACATTGGTGCAAAGATGAGAAATCTGCGCGAGCGCGGCGGACGCAACGATCTATTCATCGCCGATTCGAATTTCGGAATGTATAAGGACGATATCGCTACTGCTCATGCTCTGGCCGAAACGAGAGACCGGTTCGGATGGCCTGAATACATCAATGTCGCTACGGGTAAGAACCAGAAAGAGCGAGTGCTCGAGGCCTCCCGCATCATCGACGGCGCCTTGCGGCTGTCTGGATCCGTGCAGAGCCTCAGCCCAGTAGTGCTGGAGAACATCAAGCGCAAGAACATCGATGCCAAAGGCCTGTTCGATCTAGGCCTGGCTGCCAGAGAGGTCGGCGCGAATACCTACAGCGAAATTATCTTGGCGCTTCCGGGAGATACGTTGCACGCGCATTTCGACACCGTCCGTGTTGTTATGGACGCTGGTTTCACGAACATCTATCTCTTTCAGTTGATGCTACTGCCTGGTACCGAAATGGCAACGCCGGAAAGCAAGGCGAAGTATGGGATGGTGACGAAGTACCGGGTCTTGCCTCGTTGCTATGGCAATTACGAAGTGCTGGGACGCAAGATCGGCGTCGCGGAGATCGAAGAGATTTGCGTTGCAAATTCCACCTTATCGTATGAAGATTATTTGCGCGCGCGGCGATTCCATCTCTTTGTCACCATCTATCATAATGACGGGATTTTTGAAGCGCTCCTGAAACTGCTGCGCATGCACGGGATCTCCGTTTTCGGGTGGATGCAACGGCTGAATGACGCGCCGTTGACGCCGGGTCTGGAGCATCTTTTCGGTATGTTCGACAAGGCAACGCGGGAGGAATTGTGGGATAGCCGGGAAGATCTGCAGGCGTTTGTTCGTGATCCAGAAGTCATAGAGCGATACCTTGCGGGCGAACTTGGAAACAACCTGTTGTTCGTTCACAAGACGCTGGCAATCACGCGCTACCTAAGGGATCTCGCGAGCGTTGCCCGCACGACGATGGTGGGGTATCTGCGCGAAGCCGGTATCGACGGACCGGAGATTGAGCGATTTATTGACGACGTTATCGCCTATCAATGTGTCAGGGCTGAAAATCTTTTCCAGCAGCTCGACAGCGAGCCTGTCGAGTTGCTCCAGTATGATATCCCTCGATTCCTTGACGATAGCCATCCGTCCGCCATTTCTGAGTACCGGTTTCCGTTGCCTGTCGCATTTACGTTTTTTCTCGATGACGTGCAGAAGAACCTGATCCAGCGGAACCTGAAGATTTACGGAGACAGCACGGTATCGATCGGGCGGATCCTGTCCAAGATTCACGTAAAAAAGATGTTCCGTAACGCCCGGAGGATCGAACGTCAGACAGCGGAATGTGCGTCGGAGAGGGAAGGCAGCTTTTACCGTTCGGGCCTGCAGGAATGACGAACAACAACCGATGAGCATCCCGTGAGCCGGAAAAGAGTATTTTTCAATTTTGTTAGCGACTTCCTGATAGCCCTTACAGGCTTGAACCGGCCGGTCCGGCTTTATCGAGCCTTTTTGGCGCGAGTCAATTGTATCAAGCGGGTGCGGGTCAATGGTACGGAAATTTCCTTCGACGCCAATGATGAATTGCATCTGTTGCGTGCAATCTGGCTGGACAAGAAGGAGCCGGAAACCCTGGAATGGATCAACGGCTTCGGGCAGGGAGAAGTCGTTTACGACGTCGGCGCGAACGTGGGCGTCTTTAGCCTTTACGCAAGCCTGCATCGTGGCTGCGAGGTGTACGCTTTCGAGCCCGAGGCGAAAAACTATGCCTGCCTCAACAAGAATATCTACCTGAATCGCCTTGGCCGCCGGGTCAAGGCCCTCAACGTCGGTCTGCACGACGCCACCTCGATTGAATTCCTGCAGCTTCATGATCTTGCCAGCGGCGCGGCGCTTCATTCCGTCGGCGAAGCGATCGACTGGCGTGGCGAGCGGTTCGAGGCCAAGTTCGAACAGGCCGTGCTGGCGTTCAGGCTGGATGAAATGATCGAGTTGTTCCGGATGCCGCAGCCAACCCATATGAAGATCGATGTGGACGGCAATGAATTGAAGGTGATTCGCGGTGCAGCGCGAACCCTTTCGGATCCGCGGTTCAGGTCGCTTCAGATCGAGCTGAAGGAAGGCGACCGCGACCTGATCCAGGCTATCGAGTCCTGCGGCCTTAAACTCTTTCGTTCCACCCGTGCCGCCCTGCAAGGCGAGCATAGGGACTGCTTGAACGCCGTATTCACCCGCGCCTGACGCCTCTCAGCTTTCGGCGGGCCGCTGTACCACCGCCCGCAGCCACTGCCGGTCGCCGCCGTAGCGTGACATGCCGTAGCGGGCGATCTGTTTCCCGTCGAAGCCCGGCGTAACCAGGGCAAGGCAGGTTTTAACCAGTTCCTTCAGCGGGCGCAAAGCGTCCGGCTTTGGATGGACGTGGGCGACGTAAAGTTTTGCGGCTTCCTTGCCGACGGTGCTGACATCGAGCACCTTGCCGTGGCGGTCGAGCAGGTCTCGCAGGCTGTTCTGGTTGAAGAAAAGCAGGTGGGACTCGAACAGCGCCTTGTAGCGGTAGTCGCGGTGCGGCACCTCGATGAACAATAGGCCGCCGGGACGCAAGCGCTGCATGAGGCTGGAGACGAAAGCGTGCGGCCGGTCCATATGTTCAAGCACGTGTGACAGCACCAGCAGATCGAACTTGCGCTCGGCCGGCACGTCCTCCAGGCGCCTGAACGCTCCAGCCTCACCGAAGCGCCGGCGCAGCCCCTCGAACTGGTCGCGATCGGTCTCCACCGCGACATAATCGTGAGCGACGCCGCGCCGCGCCAGCCCGTCGTGAAAAAGGCCGAGGCCGGCGCCAACATCGAGCACCGCTGGTTTCGCGTCGAGGATGCCGAAGCGCTTCAGGTAGTCCACTCGGGAGAGCGATTGGGCCAGGTAGTAGCGGCGGGTGCTCGGCGTCGACACGGCGACTTCGCCGTCCCAGTAGTGGTCGTAGTAATCGGCCAGTTCCGCAGGGCTCGGCTGGGGCTGGGCGAACACCAGTTCGCAGCGTTCGCAGTGCGCCAGGCTCATGCGGCGGAAGATCGCGTGATTGCCGATGTAGGGGCCGACGGCGGTGGTCTCGCCGTGGTCGCAGTTCGGGCAGTTCATCGTCCCTGTGCGGCGTAGCGCGGCAGCAGGGGGTCGCCGCGCATCATGTCCACGACGCAGGCGAGGTCCTCGGGCGTGTCGACGCTGGCGGTGCGGGCGTTGGTCATCACCATGCGCACTTTCTCGCCGTGCTCGAGAATGCGCATCATATCCACCGATTCGATGATCTCGAGCGGCGTCGGCGGCAGAGCGTTGAAGCGCAGCAGGTAGTCGCGGCGGAAGGGGATGATGCAGACCTGCTTGAGCATCGGCACGTCCGTCACGCCCTTCTTGCGCGACGGCACCGGTTCGCGCGAGAAATAAAGGGCGTCGCTCTTGAGATCCACCACCACCTTGACTTCGTTCGGGTCCTCGAAGTCCGCCAAGCTGTCGATGTGCGCCATCAGGTTGACGACGTTCACCGACGGGTCGGCGGCCATCGGCGCGATGGCCTCGTCGATCATCTCCGGCAGGGTCATCGGCTCGTCGCCCTGGATCATGACGACGATGTCGGTGCGGCGGCCGGTCGCTTGCTCGACCTTCAGCATCGCCTCGGCGGTTCGGTCGGTGGCGCGCTCATGGGTGTCGGCGGTCATGATGCACCTGGCGCCGATGCTGTCGGCGTATTCGCGCACGGCCTCGTCGCAGGTGGCGATATATACCTCGTCGAGGGTCTTGCTCATCTTGCAGCGATACCAGACGTGGCCGATCATCGGGATGCCGTGGATCGGGGCCAGCGGCTTGCCCGGGAAACGGCTGGAGGCCATGCGGGCGGGAATGATGCCGATTGCGCTCACGTGAAGTCTGCTC
>Ga0194120_10004719_pt1 | contig 20724 bp, 18 predicted proteins | sample TA2MahCa65mmetaG_FD_148642 | JGI IMG/M metagenome (GOLD analysis project Ga0194120, IMG submission 148642) | Freshwater microbial communities from Lake Tanganyika, Tanzania - TA2015019 Mahale Deep Cast 65m | ecosystem: Environmental > Aquatic > Freshwater > Lake | place: Tanzania: Lake... | reverse complement strand
TCAGGACATGATCACCTTTTCCATGGTCGCACCGTCGAGCTTGGCGCCGTCGAGGCGTGCCTTGGTCATATTGGCGCCCGTCAGGTTGGCGCCAGTGAGATCGGCCTCGGTCAGATTGGCATGCCGTAGATCCGCGCCCGTCAGGTCGGCGTTGATCAGCTTGGCGCGCGACAGGTTGGCCGGCCACAGGCGTCCGGTCGCCTTGCCGGAGCTGTCCTTGAGGTCGACCGGTCCGAGGATGGCGCCGCGCAGATTGGCGTTGGTCATGTCGGCCTCGGTCAGGTTGACGCCGTCGAGCATTGCGAGGCTCAGATTGCTGTCCGTCAGGTCGGCATGCCCCATGTCCGACATGACGAATAGCGACTGCGCCATGTTGGCGCCCTTGAGCGTCGCCCCGTTCAGATTGGCGCCGCTCAGGTTGACCGAGGACAGATCGACGTAGGTCATGTCGGCATTGGACAGCTGCGCGCGCTGACCGACGCGGCCGTCCTCGCGGATCCAGACATAGTGGCTCTTCAGGATCTCGCGGATGTCCTGGGGCAGCGTGTCTTCGCCGCGCACCAGGTTGGCTCCGGTCATGTCGGCTGCCGACAGGTCGCAGCCTTCGAGATTGGCGCCGTCGAGGTTGGCGTGGCGGAAGTCGGTATTCTTGACCACCGCGTTCGACAGATCCGCGCCCGTGAGATTTGCGTTGTGCAGATTGGCGTCGGTCAGGTTGCAGCCGGCCAGTTTGGCGTTGGTCAGGTTGGCGTTCTTGAGCGCCTCCGCCATCAAATTGGCCCCGGAGAGCTGCGCGCCTTCCAGGTTTGAATTGTTCAGCGTCGCGCGCGCGAGATCGGCGCCATTGGTGTTGGCGGTGCGCGCCGCCGGCTTCCTGGCGCCTGGCTTGCCCGGCGGGGATTTGTCGCGCGTCTTGGCGTCCGGCTCGTCGCCGGACAGCAGCACGCCGCCGCGGAAATCGGCGCCCTTGAGATTGGCCCCATCGAACCGGACGTTGCGCAGGCTGGCGCCGCGCATATCGGCCTCGCCGAGGTCGGCACTGGTCAGGTCAGCCCCGTCGAGCACCGCGCAGAACAGGTCTGCGGCCCGCAGATTGGAGTGCGACATGTCGCACCGGCTCAAATCGGCGCCGGAGAACTTGGCCTGCTGCAGATTGGCCCGGTCGAAGCTGAAGCCCATCAAGCTCATCTGCGCAAAATTGGCACGAACGCCGCCCTGCTGCTTCTTCAGCCAGCGCTCATGTCGGCCAAGGATTTCAATGATTTCCTGCGGTGTCATTACCCCCCCAACCCGGGCAAGATATTACGCATACACAGAGTCTGAAACAAGCAATCCCACCGGAACACAGACTGTTCGCGATCGCCCCATCATTTTTTAGCGGCAAAGATGCGCCGCCCCGGTTCCGAGCCTGCGCCGGACGTACGAATGGGCGTAGTCTCGGCGACACTGGCAAATTGTCAAGCAAACGCGCCCCCGATTCTCCCAACGGAGTGCGCAGCCGAGAGAATGTCCGGCATTTGATCCTCATCGGCGATAACGCGCTGCATTCGACAACACGCGGCGCATCGCCGGGACTGTCGGCCTTCGCCTCGTCGCGCGCGAATTCGGTCAGGATGGACTTATCCGTGTTCGTGGGTCGGCCTCGTTGTTCGTGCCGTGGATGGTCGGCACGAGTTCACGCTCGGCTCCGAGCAGAGGTGCCGTGCCGACGTGTCGGTGTCCCGACATTGCGGACGCTTCCGTTTGGCGCCCGGGTCGACGGACCGAAAGTCCTTTCGTCTCGGCCCTCTTGCGCAGGGATATATATGCGAATGCAATTCATTCGCATATGCAAATTCGGGCAAATGCTTTGAAACCTTCGGGCTTTGCCGTTTCGCCACCATGCTATGATCCAGCATTACCGCGATCAGGATGGGCGCATGACCACGATGCTGATGAGCCACAAGGCCTGCTTCGATCATGATCCCGGCCGCATGCATCCCGAGCACCCGTCCCGGCTCAAGGCCGTGCTGACGGCACTCGAAGCGCCCGAGTTCAGCGGCCTGGTCCGGCGCGAAGCGCCGCGCGCGGAAATCGCCCAGATCGGCCGCGTGCATCCGGTGAATTTCGTGCGGGCAGCGCTCGATGCGATGCCGACGGAAGGCCGCATTGGCTTCGACGCCGACACGGTCGTATCGCCGGGTTCGGGGGAGGCGGTGCTGCGCGCAGCGGGTGCGGTGTGTGCGGCGGTCGACGCCGTCGTGGCCGGCGAAGTCGACAACGCCTTTTGCGCGGTGCGTCCGCCCGGCCACCATGCCGAGCCCATGCGTGCCATGGGGTTTTGCGTGTTCAACAACGTGGCGGTCGGCGCGTTGCATGCGCGCGAGGTGCACGGTGCGCGCCGTGTCGCGGTGATGGATTTCGACGTGCATCACGGCAACGGCACTCAGGCGATGTTCGAACGCGACGGCGAGCTGTTCTATGCCTCGACTCATCAATGGCCGCTCTACCCGGGCACCGGCGCGCGCTCGGAGCGCGGTGTCGGCAACATCGTGAATGCGCCGCTGTCGCCGATGTCGGGCTCGGCAGAGTTCCGAGCCGCGATGACGGAGATCGTGCTGCCCGCGATCGCCGCGTTCAAACCGGACTTCCTGCTGATCTCGGCAGGATTCGACGCTCATGCCGACGATCCGCTGGCCTCGCTCCGTCTCGCGGATGACGACTATTCCTGGGCAACCACGGAACTCGCGAAGATCGCCACGACGAGCTGCAAGGGCCGGCTCGTGTCGACACTCGAGGGCGGCTACGATCTCGACGCGCTGGGTCGTTCGGCAGCCGCCCATGTGCGCGCATTGATGGCGGCATGAACACGCGGATCGCGGTGCCGGCGCTGATCGCCGGCCTCGGGCTGGCGCTGCCGGCGCAGTCGCAGTCGCTGAACTCGAAAACGCCGCGCGACTATCCCTCCTGCGTCCACGCCTTGCTGTTCAGCCTGACCAGGGAAGCGCGCTTGGACTACGACGCGATCTGCCGCGAGCAGTTCCCCTCGACGGCGCCGCCGAAGCTCGAACCGGATCCCGAGCCCGAACCCGATCCGGAACCGGAGAAGCCTGCCGAGGCAACGCAGCCGCTCGAGCAGCAGCAGGCCAAGCCCGAGACGCCGCCGCCACCGACCAAGAAGGGCACGGCCGAAGCGCCGATCGATCTGGAGCCTGCGGTGCTGCGCCGGATCGAGAAGGATATCGCGTGTTCGGAAAGGGCCTGCGTCGGGCCGGTCGTCAACGGCAGCGGCGCGTTCACGGTCACGCAGCTTACCTTTGCGTTGGTCGCCGTGACCCCGGAGAATTCGACAGCGGTCTTTGCCGGGCGCTTCCAGCCGCCATCCGGGACCAAGACCTACGCCCACGACGTCAAACTGGCATCCTTCGAGCGCAAGCTCGTGCGCTTCCAGGCCGAGCTGCCGGCCGCGCCCTTCTACGCAGTCGTCATCGTCGGCGGCAAAGGCTACGAGAATTAGGGGGCCGAGTTTCGCTCGGTGACCGACCATAGCAACCAATTGCTGTGCGGATTGCTCGATCGGCTCGAGCCCGGTTGGCTGCCTCAGGAAATATTTCACGCGATTGCTCGTCTGGTCGTCACGCCGACCTACGTCGTCATTCCCCAGTTTCGCCGCGACGATCGGGTATTCGTTCACCTCTGCACCCGCGCTAGCAATGATCCGTACTACGCGTCGCTCCTGAATCCCATCGGCACGGTCCTTCGCTCGACCGACAAGAGCCTGTCGGCGGTCTACCAGCGTCTGCTCGCCGCAGAGTTGCCAGGCGCGGCGGTTCGACGTGGCCCGCGCTTCGTCGATGTCGCATTCGACATGATCGCGCGCGGACGGGAGATTTCACTGATCCATTGGGTCGAGCTCGCAGAAGGCGCGCCATCGCATCTTCTCTTCGATGTAGCGGTTCTTCCGGCCAACGTCGTGCCGACCGACTATCGACGAATCGAAGTGGCCGCCGCGCACTTTCGCGCGACTGTGGCTGCGGAGGAGGACCGGCGATGATCGGCCGCGGCGGATCGCGGCGCGCGCACGAGCCGCCGCTTCCGGCGGCACCATCGCGTCATTGGTCGGATAATTGAAAAGTCAGGCCGGCTCGGCCGCCTCGATCGCCTCGGCGAGGGTGCGCCGGCACCATTCGAGCCGCGCCTCGGCCTGCGCGATCTCGAGATCAAGCCACGGCCGCAGCATGCCGTCCTCGGCAAGCCGATCGCTGCGCAGGCTGGTCAAGCGGGCGATCTCGCCACGGAACACGTCTTCGATCATGTCCGCTTGCGCCAACCGCTCGTCGCGCGACAGCAGGTGAAAGAAACGCAGCTTGAGCGCCATGACCAGCTTGTTCATGTCGTTGACCTGCGGACGCAGGCCAGCGGTCAGAAGCTGATGCAACGTCGCCTTGCCCTGCGCGGTCAGGCGCAGCAGCGGGTTGTCGCAGGCCGGCGCACCGGTCACGGGCTCGGTCAGCCCCTCGAAGCGCAGCAACTCGATCGAGCTGCCCAGCAGGTCGAGAGAGGGGCCGACCAGATGGCCGATGAAGTGGCGCACCTCGGCCGCAATCTCGGCATAGTGCCGGGGGCCGCGCGCCATGCTGCCCAGCGCAGCCAGCCGGATTGCCTCGCTCGGGATCAGTGAATTATCACGGTACATGGTTCTCAGCCTAGCTCAGTTGAGAATCATTCGCAACGGGAAATGTCGTCGTGTCAGATCGGAACATCGGCTAGCGCGCGAGCCAATTGGCGAACTGGATGGCGAGCTCGTCCTGGCGCGCCGCCCAGAAGCGCGCATCGGTCTGCAGGCCGTGCGCGAAGTTCTCGGGCGCGTTGGGCAGCAGGGGCAGGACGCGAGGGTCGACCAGCGCGATCGCCTCGACATGCGCCGGGCCGTAGGCGACGTGCTGCGACTGCTTGGCCATCACGGTCGGATCACTGGCGAATCTCAGGAACTCGTAGGCAAGGTCGAGCCGGCGCGCGCCCTTGGGTATGGCCCACAAATCCATGTCCCACACCTGGCCGTGCCACATGATCTTGAACGGCCGCTTCTCGTGCCCGATGGCATAGGCAATCCGGCCATTGAGCACGGTGGTCATGACGACCTCGCCGTCGGCGAGCAGCTTGGTCGGGCGGTTGCCGCTGTCCCACCACGCCTTGATGAAGGGCTTGATGGTCGAAAGCTTGCGGAAAGCGCGCTCGACGCCTTCGGGGACAGAGAGAGTCCGGTAGACGTCGCCGGGCGGCACGCCATCGGCCATCAATGCCATTTCCAGGTTCACGCGCGGCCGCTTGCCGAGCGCGCGCGCGCCGGGAAACCGCACCACATCGAAGAAATCGGCGATCGACTGCGGCTGCGGGCCGGAAGCGGGGAACCGTCGTTCGTCGAAGGCGACGACGGTCGACCAGATGACCGAGCCCACCGCGCAGTCGAGCGCCCCGCCGGGCACGAAGCCGGCGCGATCCCCGATGCGGGAATAGTCGAGCTTCTCCCACAGCCCCTGGTCGCAGCCCCTGACGGCCAGGGACATCGTCGTGTCGACGATGTCCCATGAGACTCGCCCAGACTCGACCATGGCCTTGATCTTGGGCAGTTCGCCATCGTATTCGGCCTCGCGCACGACGATGCCCGTCTTGGCCGTGAATGGCTTGAAATAGACTTCGCGCTGGCTTGCCATATAGGCGCCGCCCCATGAGGTCACGGCGAGCACGCGATCCTGCGCCAGGACCGGTCCTCCGATCGCCAGCACGAGGGCGGCGGCAACCAGACCACTCGCAGAATTGGTCTCGGTCATTGTCGCGGCCGTATCCAGTCGCTGCCGGCCATGCCGTCGAGCCATGGTCGGCCCGGCCGCTCAGGCGGCGCGGCGCAGATCGAGATGCCGCCAGACGGCGCCAAATGCGCCGACCAGGCGCTCGACGGCCGCATCGTCATGGAGCGGCGTCGGCGTCAGGCGCAGCCGCTCCGTGCCGCGCGGCACGGTCGGGTGGTTGATCGGCTGCACGTAGATCGCGTAATCGTCGAGCAGGGCCTGGCTCGCGCGGCGGCACAGGCGCGCGTCGCCGACGAGCACGGGCACGATATGGCTGTCCGACGGCATCACCGGCAGGCCTGCCGCGAACAGACGACGTTTGACGAGCTCGGCTCGTTCCTGATGGTGCCGACGCTCGGTCTGGCTTTGCTTGAGATGGCGGATGCTGGCGCAGGCGCCGGCCGCCAGCACGGGCGGCAAGGCCGTGGTGAAGATGAAACCCGGTGCGAAGCTGCGCACGGCGTCGACGATCGGCGCCGCGGCGGCAATGTAGCCGCCCATGACGCCGAACGCCTTGCCGAGCGTTCCCTGGATCACATCGAGGCGATCCATCACTCCGTCGCGTTCGGCGACACCGGCGCCCCGCTGGCCGTACATGCCGACGGCATGCACCTCGTCGAGATAGGTCATCGCACCATGGCGGCGCGCGACCGCGGCCAGATCGCCGATCGGCGCGATATCGCCATCCATCAAATAGACGGACTCGAAGGCGACGATCTTGGGGCGCGCCGCCTCGCAAGCGGCAAGCTGACGCTCCAGGTCGTCGACGTCGTTGTGCCGGAAGATGCGTCTCTCGGCCCCGCTGTGACGCATGCCCGCGATCATCGAGGCGTGGTTGAGCGCATCGGAGAATATCACCGTGCCGGGCAGCAACCGCGCCAGCGTGCTGAGACTCGCTTCGTTGGCGACGTAGCCCGAGGAAAACACGAGGGCGGATTGCTTGCCGTGCAGATCGGCCAGTTCGGCCTCGAGCTCGACATGGGCGTGGGTCGTTCCGGAGATGTTGCGCGTGCCGCCGGCGCCGGCGCCATACCGGCTGAGCGCCTCGGTCATGGCCGCGATCACGACAGGATGCTGTCCCATGCCGAGATAGTCGTTGCTGCACCAGACGTCGACCTCGGCCGCGTCCTTGTTTGCCACCGACGGCGGCGGATCGCCTGGCAAGCGCTGCTGCGGACCGCGATAGCGCGCACGCGGGAACCGGCCGCGCCGGCGCTCGAGATCCGCGAAGATCCGGTAATTGCCCTCGGACTTGAGCGCGTTCAGGCGCTCGCTGAAGGCACGTTCATAGTCCATCGACCGCCAATCCCCCGTGGCGCATGGTCCCCTTGCGGGAGGCCATCGCCGGCCAATTCGTCATGCGGCCTGCGCATGAACGGAGAACAGCGGCGGCGGCCGGACTATTCCGGCCCCCCGCTGCATGGGCACTTGCTTCAGTCGGCGACCGAAGCAAGGCCCTCGTCATTGACCCAGCGCAGCGTGTCGTCGAGCGCGCGGCTCACCTTGCTGCACAGCTCGTCGACCTCGGCCTCGGTGATGATCAGCGGCGGCGTGATCGCCAGCGTGTCGATCATGCCGCGCGCGATCAGGCCGTGCTCCTGGGCGCGCCGCGACAGGTAGGCGCCGACGAGCTGCTTGGGATCGAACGCATCCTTGGTCGCCTTGCTCCTGACGAGCTCGATGCCCGCAACCATGCCGACGCCGCGCACTTCGCCGACGAGCGGATGCTCGGCGAACTTGCGCAGCCCGGCCTGCAGGCGCGGGCCGACCCGCTTGACGTGACCGATGATGTCGCGTTCCTCGTAGATCTTCAGCGTCTCGAGCGCGACCGCCGAGCTCACGGGATGGCCGCCATAGGTGTAGCCGTGCCCGAAGGTGCCGATCTTCGCGCTGTTCTCGGCGATGCCCTGGTAGACCTTGTCGTTGATCATCACGCCGGCGATCGGCAGGTAGGCCGCCGACAGCGCCTTGGCCATGGAGATGATGTCGGGCTTGAGGTTGAAAGTCTGACAGCCCCACATGTTGCCGGTGCGCCCGAAGCCGCAGATCACCTCGTCGGCGACGAACAGCACGTCGTGCTTCTTCAGCACGGCCTGGATCTTGTCGAAGTAGGTGCGCGGCGGAACGATGACGCCGCCGGCTCCCATCACCGGCTCGGCGATGAAGGCGGCCACCGTGTCCGGGCCTTCGCGCTGGATCATCTGGTCGAGGCTCTCGGCCAGACGCGTCGCGAAGTCCTCCTCGCTCTCGCCGGCATTGGCGAAGCGATAGTGATGCGGGCAATCCGTGTGCAGGATGCCGGCGATCGGCAGATCGAAATCGCGATGATTGTTGGGCAGGCCGGTCAAGCTCGCCGAGGCGACCGTCACACCGTGATAGGCGCGCAGGCGCGAGATGATCTTCTTCTTCTTCGGCCGGCCGACCGCGTTGTTGTAGTACCAGACCAGCTTGACCACCGTGTCGTTGGCTTCCGAGCCCGAATTGACGAAGAACACCTTCGACATCGGCACCGGCGCCATCGACAGCACCTTCTCGGCGAGGTCGACGCCGACGTCGACCGTCTTGCCGGCGAACACGTTGTAGGTCGGCAGCTTGAGCATCTGCTGGTATGCCGCCTCGACCAGCCGCCGCTCGCTGAAGCCGAGCGAGGCGCACCACAGCGAAGCCATCGCCTCGAGGTACTTCTTGCCGGTCTCGTCATAGACGTAGATGCCCTCGCCACGCGTGACGACGAGCGGCCCGTCCTTCTCGTGCTTCCGCAAATTCGTGTAGGGGTGCAGATAGTGGGCGATGTCTCGGCTGGCGATCGAATTGCCTCGGGCGCTCATGATGTTCTCCGGAAACCGTCGTGATGGCGTACACCCAGTCTAGCACGCGGAGCCACGTTGATGTCACCCGGCCATGCGGTGCCGACAAGCGGTTAGCAGCCGCCATTCAGGCGCCTTTTTTTGGCCTCGTACGCCGGGAACGGCAGGCTTGCCACGCAAGGCCCGCTGGGCCATATAGGCGGCATCGCGGCCCCACCATGTCGCCACGGCAAAGGTGCGGTGTCCCGCTCGAACAGGGAGACGTCACTATGACACTCAGACTCGCAGTCCTCGGCCTTGCCGCCGGACTGACGCTTGCGCTCGGGTCCTCGGTGGACGCCAAGACTTTCCGCTATGCAACCGGGTCGGATCTGCTCGGTCTCGATCCGCACTCCAACAACGAGGGTCCGACCAATGCGATGAAGGGCAACCTTTACGAAGGTCTGCTGCATCGCAAGCCCGATCTGTCCCTGCAGCCTTCGCTGGCGACGGAGTGGACGCAGACCGCGCCCGACGTCTGGCGCTTCAAGCTACGCCAGGGCGTCAAGTTCCATCAGGGACAGGCGTTCACGGCGGACGACGTGGTGTTCTCGCTCGCCCGCCAGTCGCAGGCGACGTCGGACATGGCCTACGCGGTCGCGTCGATCAAGGAGATCAAGAAGGTCGACGACCACACGATCGACCTGGTCACCAAAGGGCCGGACCCGGTCCTGCTGCAGAACCTCCCGCTCTTCTTCATCATGAGCAAGAGCTGGGTCGAGCAGAACAACGCCGTCACCGTCGAGCGCGGCGCCGGCAAGACCAATTTTCCGAACATCAATGCCAACGGCACCGGCCCGTTCCGAGTCGTCGAGCGCATTCCCGATACGCGCACGGTGCTCGAGCCGAATACGGCGTGGTGGGGTCATGCGACGCGCACGACCAACATTACGCGCGCCGTCTTCCAGCCGATCGGCAATCCCGCCACCCGCGTGGCGGCGCTGCTATCGGGCGAGATGGACCTCGTTTATCCCGTGCCGCTGCAGGACGTCGATCGAATCAAGGCCCAGGGCGGCGTCCAGGTTCTGCAGGGACCGGAGTTGCGCACCATCTTCCTCGGCTTCGACCAGTGGCGCGACGAGTCGCTGGACATGCCGGGCAGCAAGAAGAACCCTTTCAAGGACGTGCGGGTGCGCAAGGCGTTCTACCAGGCGATCGACATCAACGCGATCCATCGTGTCGTGATGCGCGGCGCCTCGGCGCCGACGGCATTGATGGTGGCGCCGGGCATTCAGGGCTTCCCCGAGGAGCTCAACAAGCGCCTGCCCTACGATCCGGAAGCCGCCAAGAAGCTGCTCGCCGAAGCGGGATATCCCAACGGCTTCCCGGTCACGCTCGACTGCCCGAACGACCGCTACGTCAATGACGAGGCGATCTGCCTCGCCATCGTGCCGATGATCAAGCGCATCGGCATCGACATCAAGCTCAACGCCCAGACGCGCTCGAAGCACTTCAACAAGATCGGGCGCACCGAGAACAACATGACCAGCTTCTACATGCTGGGCTGGACGCCGGGCAGCTACGACTCGCTCAACGCGATCATGAACCTGATGAATCCGGAGAGCATGGGAACCGGGCACGCCGAGTGGAACAGCGGGCGCTACAACAACGCGAAGGTCAACGAGCTGAGCGACAAGATCAAGGTCGAGACGGACCAGCTCAAGCGGAACGCCATGATCCGCGAGGTCTTCAAGATCCACCAGGACGAGGTCGGTCACATCCCGCTCCATCAGCAGGCGCTGGCCTGGGGTGTGCGCGATTCCGTCGAGAAGGTGTGGCAGCGTCCCTTCGACGACGTCGACTTGCGCTTCATCACGATGAAGTGAGTTCCTGACTCTGCGGGCGGCCGATTCCGATGAACCGGATCGGCAGTCCGTTTCGTTGAGTTTCCTCGTTGAGTTAGGCCGATGCTCGCCTTCATCGTCCGGCGGCTAATCCAGTCAATCATCGTCATGCTGGCGGTCGCGTTCATCGCGTTCTCGCTGTTCCAGTTCACGGGCGACCCGATCAACAACATGGTCGGCCCGGAAGCCTCGGCCGAGACGCGACAGCTCTTGCGCGAGCGGCTCGGCCTCGACAAGCCGTTTCCCATCCAGTTTCTGCATTTCGTCGGCAACGTCGTGCAGGGCGAGTTCGGCGTGTCGTACCGGCTCGGCATGAAGGTCGAGGACATCCTGGTCCAGCGCCTGCCGGCGACCCTCGAACTGGTCGCGGTCGCCGCCCTGCTGGCGCTCGCGGTCGGCGTGCCGTTGGGCGTTTATACCGGGCTCCACCGCTATGGCGCGGTCAGCCGCCTGATGCTGACCCTGTCGCTGGTCGGCATATCGCTGCCGACCTTCCTGATCGGCATACTGCTCATCCTCGTCTTCGCCGTGTGGCTCGGCTGGCTGCCGTCCTTCGGGCGCGGCAAGGTCGTGTCGATCGGCTGGTGGACGACGAACTTCACGTCATGGGACGGGTTTCGCTCGATCATCCTGCCGGCAATCACGCTGAGCCTGTTCCAGATGACGCTGATCATGCGCCTCGTGCGCGCGGAGATGCTGGAAGTGCTGCGCACGGACTACATCAAGTTCGCGCGCGCGCGCGGCCTGACCAACCGGGCGGTCAATTTCGGACATGCCCTGAAGAATACGCTGGTGCCGGTCATCACCATCACCGGCCTCCAGATCGGCGCGCTGATCGCCTTCGCCATCATCACCGAGACGGTGTTCCAGTGGCCCGGCATGGGCCTGCTGTTCCTGCAGGCGATCCAGTTCGTCGACATACCCGTGATGTCGTCCTACCTGGTGCTCGTCGCATTTCTCTTCGTCATCATCAACCTAGTCGTCGACCTGCTCTATTACGCGGTCGACCCGCGGCTGCGCATCGACCGCGCCGCCGTCGGCGCCCATTGAGCTCGCGGGCATGACGGAGATGCATGCCTCCGCGACGGTCGGCGGTCGTACCGTCGACCTGATCCGGCGCTTCCTCGACAGCGACGTCTTTCACAGCTTCAAGCGGTCGCCGGTGGTCATGGTCGCCTTCTGCGTAGCGATGATCTTCTTCGCCGGCGCCTTCTTCTCGCCCTGGCTTACGCCGCACAACACCTTCGACGCGTCGACGCTCAACCTGATGGATGCCTTCCGTCCGCCCGCGTGGAAGGCCGAGGGCATGAAGGAGTACCTGCTCGGCACCGATGACCAGGGGCGCGACGTGCTCTCCACCATCATGTTCGGCATGCGCGTGTCGCTGATCGTCGGATTCTGCTCGGTCCTGCTGGCGGTCGCGATCGGCGTCACATTGGGCCTGATCTCGGGCTATCTCGGCGGGGCGATCGATTCCTTCATCATGCGGGTCGCCGACGTGCAATTGTCGTTTCCGGCGATCCTGGTCGCGCTGCTGATCGACGGCTTCGCGCGCTCCTTCCTGCCGCGCAGCATGCACGAGGAGCTGGCGCTCTACGTGCTGATTCTGGCCATCGGCGCGTCGAACTGGGTGCAGTTCGCGCGCACCGTGCGCGGTTCGGTCATGGTCGAGAAGGGCCGCGAATACGTGCAGGCAGCGCGGGTCATCGGCATACATCCCGCGATGATCATGGTGCGTCACGTGCTGCCCAATGTGATCGGACCCGTGCTGGTCATCGCCACGCTCGCGCTCGCGGTCGCGATCCTGACCGAAGCGACCCTCAGTTTCCTCGGCGTCGGCGTGCCGCCGACGCGGCCGTCGCTCGGCACGCTGATCCGCGTCGGCAACAATTTCCTGTTCTCCGGCGAATGGTGGATGACGATCTTCCCCGGCGCCGCACTCGTGCTGCTCGTCCTCGCGGTCAATCTGCTCGGCGATTGGCTGCGCGACGCTCTCAATCCCAAGCTGCGCTAGTTGTTGTCAGCCATGCGCGCCAATCGGCCTTTGCTGGAAGTCGACCGTTTGCGGGTCGAGTTTCCGACGCGGCGCGGCACGCTGGTGGCGGTCGACGAGATCTCGTTTCACATCGACCCGGGCGAGGTGCTGGGGGTGGTGGGGGAGTCGGGTGCGGGCAAGTCGCTGACCGGCTCGGCGATCATCGGGCTGCTCGAGCCGCCGGGCCGGATCGCCGGCGGCCGCATCCTGTTCGACGGGAGCCGCATCGACGACCTGCCCTATGAGCAGATGCGGCGCATCCGTGGCAAGCAGATCGGCGCGGTGTTCCAGGACCCGCTGACCAGCCTCAACCCGCTCTACAGCGTCGGCCGCCAGCTGATCGAGACGATCACCACGCATCTCGACCTGTCGGAGGGCCAGGCGCGCAAACGTGCGATCGAGCTGCTCGCCGAGGTCGGCATACCTGCACCGGAGCGGCGCATCGACCAGTATCCGCACCAGTTCTCGGGCGGCATGAGGCAGCGGGTCGTGATCGCCTTGGCGCTGTGCGCCAATCCCAGGCTGATCATCGCCGACGAGCCGACCACGGCGCTCGACGTGTCGATCCAGGCGCAGATCATCGCGTTGCTGAAGAAGCTGTGCCGGGAGCACGGCACGGCGGTCATGCTGGTGACCCACGACATGGGTGTGATCGCCGAGACGGCCGACCGGGTGGCGGTGATGTATGCTGGGCGGATTGCCGAGATCGGCCCGGCGCGCCAGGTGATCAAGCAGCCCTTGCACCCCTATACGGTCGGCCTGATGGGCTCGATCCCGATGGTCGGCACGGACGCCGACCGTCTGGTGCAGATCGAAGGGGCGATGCCGAGGCTGACCGAGATACCGCCGGGCTGCGCCTTCAACCCGCGCTGCCCCAAGGTGTTCGAGCGCTGCCGCCATGACCGCCCCGACCTGATCCGGGTCGGGCCAGCCAGCACCGCCTGCTGGCTCTATGACGGGCAAGCCGGCCATGACTGAGCCGCTGCTCAGGGTCGAGGGGCTGGCGCGCTATTTCGACGTGTCGCCGCCCTGGCTCAACCGGGTGCTGGAGGGTCAGGGGCGGCTGGTGCTCAAGGCGGTCGACGGGGTCAGCTTCACGATCCCGAAGGGCGAGACCTTCGCGATCGTGGGCGAGAGCGGCTGCGGCAAGTCGACGGTGGCGCGGCTCGTGGTGGGTCTCTACCGGCCGAGCCGTGGCCGCATCCACTTCGCGGGCCACGACCTCGGCGCCATGACGACGCGGGCGCAGATGGCGCCCTTGCGGCGCAAGCTGCAGATGATCTTCCAGGACCCCTATGCGAGCCTGAACCCGCGCTGGCGGGTCGCCGACATCATCGCCGAGCCGATCCGGGCGTTTGGCCTCCTCGAGGGCCGGCCGGCGACCACGGCCCGGGTCGGCGAGCTGTTGCGCCAGGTCAAGCTGACGCCGGCCGATGGCGAGAAATACCCGCACGAATTCTCCGGCGGCCAGCGCCAGCGCATATCGATTGCGCGCGCGCTGGCGTCCCAGCCCGAGTTCCTGGTGTGCGACGAGCCGACCTCCGCGCTCGACGTGTCGGTCCAGGCGCAGATCCTCAACCTGATGAAAGACCTGCAGCGCCAGCTCGGCCTCACCTACCTGTTCATCAGCCACAATCTGGCGGTCGTCTACCACATCTCCGACCGGGTGGCCGTGATGTACCTGGGACGCCTGGCCGAGGTGGCGCCGACGCGGCTCTTGTTCCGCCGGCCGCGCCATCCCTATACGCGCATGCTGCTCGACACGATCCCCGACCTGGGCATGACCGGCCGGCAGCGCATGCCGGTGGCGGGCGAGGTGCCGAGCCCGATCGATCCGCCCACGGGATGCGCCTTCCATCCGCGCTGCCCGTTCGCCAACGAGCGCTGCAAGGCCGAGCGGCCCGAGCCGCTGCCGACACCCGAAGGCGCGCTCGTCGCCTGCCATGGCGTGCAGGAGGGCAGGGTGCCGGATGCGCCCATTCACGCCGAGGTCGGTTAGCCCGCGCGCTCCATCCGCGCGACCGGCCTTCCATCCTCGATGCGCACGCGGATCGCGAAGTCGAAGCGGTCGATGTCGAGCGCGATGTCCAAGTCCTCCTTGTGACGATGCGGACCCCTGGGATCGCCGAAGGTCGGCGCCTCGCCGCCGGCAAGAATGACCCGACGCACCGCCTGCGCGTCGCCCTTCCGCCCCTCCAGAAGATTGCGCAGATGCATCGCGCACAGCTCGTCCTCGTCCGTGCGCGCGATGGTGCGATTGCCCATTGCCACCAGTGACACGAGTTTGGGTTGGCCCAGTTGGACCGCGCGAGCCGTGGCGGACGCGGTAACCAAGGCGCCGGCATAGAGGCGGCCGCCATCGTTCGCCGCGCGCTGCGCGGCCGCGATGCCCTGGGTGCCGGCGCTGGTGCGCTGAAGGACGGTCTTGCCGGCAAGCTCCGCGTCGCGAAGCTCATGGGGCGAGTTGCCGAAGTCGAAGCCCGGCGGCGCCAGTCCACCGACTTCGCCCATGCAGATCTGGCCGACGCCTTGGCTGCGCAGCGCCAGCGCCTCCTCGACCGCGCCAACCATGACGATTTTGTCGGCGCCGCGCGCGAAGGCCATTGCTGCCGTGGTGAAGGCGCGGAACACGTCGATGATCACCACGGTGCCGGCGGCGCGCGCCGCACCCTTGAGCAGGCTTTCCAATCGGATTTCCAAGCGATCCCCCCGAATCTCAGGGCGCGGAATGTCGCGCCAAGCGCGATCTGTCGCAAGATTTTCGTGTGAATGGCCGACAGTGGCGGGGCAGGGCGCTGCGCCATAAGGTAGTGGGTCATGGCCGCCGCGCCCGCCCATCCGAACGGATCGCAACTCAGCTCCGTCGAAGTCGAACGCGGTCTCGTGCTCACGGTGCGCGACGGCGTCTTCACCCAGATGATGGTGACGCTCACGGGCGGCGTGTTCCTGATCGACTTCGCGCTCGGCCTTGGCGCCTCCAATCTGGCGGTCGGCGTGATCGCGGCAATTCCGGCTTTGGCCAACCTGCTGCAGCTTCCCGCCGTCGCGCTCGTCGAGTCCATCCGGCGGCGGCGCGCGATCGTCGTGATCCTGTCCGTGCCGGCGCGCGCGCTGTTCTTTCTCATCGCGCTGCTGCCGTTCCTGCCCGCGTCGATGTCGGGGCTTGGCGTGAGCCTGCTGATCGCGGCGCTCGCCTTGCTCTACGGCGTCGCCTCGATTTCGCATTGTGCGTGGAACTCCTGGATGCGCGATCTCGTCCCGACCGACCGGCTGGGAGGATTGTTCGCGCGGCGCATGATGCTGGCTGCCGCCATCAGTGCAGTTCTGGCGCCGATCGCCGGCGGCTATGTCGAGTGGTTCCGCGCCGCGTGGCCAGCCGCCGCGGCGTACACCTATGTTCCGCTCTTCATCGCCGGAGGGCTTGCCGGACTGATCGGCGTTTGGATACTCGCGATCACGCCCGAACCGCCGATGGCGGTTGCTGATGATGAAGCGACGAGCACGGGCTTCATCGCGCGCACCATGGCGCCGCTGCGTGATGCGAATTTCCGGCGGGTCACGTTGTTCCTGCTCGCCTGGAATGGCGCCGCCAACCTCGCGGCGCCCTTCTTCGCCGTCTACATGCTCCGGCGCATCGGGCTCGAGGTCGGGCTGGTCACTCTGCTGACGGCGACCTTCCAGCTTGCCAATCTCGCGGCTTTCGGCCCGTGGGGGCGGATCGCCGACCGCCACGCCAGCCGCTCGGTCCTCGACGTGGCCGTACCCGGCTTCATCTGCGCCATTCCCGGCTTCATTCTCGCATCCATGTTCGAGACGCCGGCCGCTTGTTTTGCCGTGCTGCTGGTCCTGCATGTCGCTCTCGGCCTGGCTCACGCCGGCGTCGCGCTCACCGGCACGACTCTCGTGCTCAAGCTGGCGCCGCCCGGGCAGGCGACGGCCTACGTTGCCGTCGTCAGCCTGATCGCCAATCTCGCAGGCGGCTTGGCGCCCATCGCGGGCGGCTGGCTCGCCGATCGGCTTGCCGCGGTCGCCGTTCCCCTCGGCGACATGCCCGGCAAGGACGGGACTTACGCGCTCGGTGGTTGGGATATTCTGTTCCTGACCGCATTCGCCCTGGGCTTGCTGGCGATCGTCGCGGAGCGCGGCATCCGCGAGGCAGGCGCGATCGGCGGCGGCCAATCGGCCGTCGCGTTCATTCGCGAGCTCGCCGCCGACGCCGGGCGTGGACTGGCGAGATTGTTCGGTCGGCACGAGCGACAGGAGAAGCCGGGATGATCGTCGTGTTCGGATCGCTCAACGCCGATCTGGTTTTCGCGGTGGACCGGCTGCCCGGTCCGGGCGAGACGGTGCTGACCGGCGGCTACGACTTCCACGCCGGCGGCAAGGGTGGCAACCAGGCCGTCGCCGCTGCGCGCGCGGGCGCGGCCGTGCGCCTGTTCGGCCGCGTCGGCGGCGATGATCACGGCACGAGGTTGATCGAGCTGCAGCGCGCAGCCGGCGTCGATGCCACGGGCGTCAGGCGCGATCCGGCGCCGACCGGCCTCGCCTTCATCGCCGTCGACCGCGCGGCCGAGAACCAGATCGTCGTCGCCGGCGGCGCCAATCGCCATGCGCGCGCCGACGACGTGCCGGACGCGGCCCTCGACCAGGCGAAGCTGATCGTCGCGCAGATGGAGCTGCCGGCGGAGGAGACGGCGGCCTTGATCAAGCGGTCGCGTCGGCGCGGCGCACGCGCGCTGCTCAACTTGGCGCCGGCGCTGCCGATCGACAACGAAGCGCTGACCGCGCTCGACTGGCTCGTCGTCAATCGTATCGAGGCGCGCATGGTGGCCGAGCCGCGCGGTCTCGCGGCCGAAGAACCCGCCGTCGTTGCGCGTCGCCTCGCCAAGGCGCTCGGCCTCACCTGCATCATCACGCTGGGAGGTGCCGGCGCGGTCGCGGCCGATGCCCGGCATGCCTGGGCGATCGATGCGCTGCCGGTCTCCGCCGTCGACACGACGGGCGCGGGCGATGCTTTCGTCGGCTCCCTTGCGGCAGCGCTCGACGGGGATATGAAGATCGCCGAAGCGCTCGGACGGGCGACGGCCGCGGCGGGTCTCGCCTGCATGGTCAAGGGCGCGCAGACGAGCATGCCCAACCGCGCCGCGGTCGACCGCGCGGCAGCCGGGCTTGCGCCGGCCCGCAAGCTGGTTGTATCAGAATAGCGTCTAGCTGAAGCGAGAGGAGCAGTTCGATGGCCGTGCTCTATGCCGGCGGACAGGTCTTCGACGGCGTAGGCCGCATGCTCGACGGGCATGGCGCGCTGGTCGAGGGCGAGCGCATCAAGCGTCTGGCGCCGATCGGCGAATTCTCCGGCTTTGCCGGGCCGCGGGTCGATACCGTGGGCGCGACGGTGCTGCCGGGCCTGATCGATTGCCACGTCCATCTGCTGTATGCCGGCGAGGGCGATCCGTCGGTCCCGATCATGAAGCTTAACGCGGGCCAGCTCACCATGCGCGGCTATGGCCACGCCCTGGCGACGCTCAGGGGCGGCGTCACCGCGGTGCGCGACTGCGGCGGCAAGGACTATCTCGAGCTCGCTGTGCGCGACAGCTGCAACCAGGGCCGGCTGATCGGTCCGACCATCCGCGCCGCCGGCCGGATCATCTGCATGACCGGCGGCCACGGTCACCGCTGGGGCCGCGTCGCCGATGGCGTCGACGACGTCGTCAAGGCGGTGCGCGAGCAGATCCATGCCGGTGCCGACGTGGTCAAGCTCATGGCGACCGGCGGCGTCATGACGCCCGGCGTCAATCCCGAGGATGCGCATTACAGCCGAGAGGAGCTGACGGCTGGCGTCGCCGAGGGCCATCGCTTCCACAAGACGTGCGCCAGCCACGCGCAGGGCACGGCCGGCATCATGAACGCGGTCATGGCCGGCATGGATTCGATCGAGCACGGCATCTTCATGGACGAGGAGTGCATCGCGGCGATGACGTCGCGCGGCACGTATCTCGTGCCGACCATCGCCGCGCTGAAGAACATTCTGGCGCATCGCGCCGAGATCCCGCCCTATGCCGTCGAGAAGGCCGAGCGCGTCGCCGAGCGCCATCGGGATTCGGTCCAGCGCTATTATCGCGCGGGCGGACTGATCGCCATGGGCACCGATGCGGGCACGCCGTTCAACTATCACGGCGAGAACGCCCAGGAGGTGGCGCACATGGTCGAGTACGGCGTCAAGCCGGCCGACGCCCTGACCATGTCGACCATCAACGGCGCACGCCTCATGCGGCTCGACGGACGCGGCGCGATCGCCGAAGGCGCCTACGCCGACCTGCTGGTGGTCGACGGCAATCCGCTTGTTGACATACGGGCCGTCGCCGACCGCCGCAATCATCGCCTCGTCGTCAAGAACGGCGCGGTCGTTCATCGCCGCGGCGATGCGGCCGCTCGTGCCGAGTTCGCCGCCGCCGCCATCTGATCCCGTAACGCGGAGTAAAGATCATGCCCATCATCAATCGCATCGCCGAGTTCCACCAGGACATGATCCGCTGGCGACGCGACATCCATGCCCATCCCGAAACCGCGTTCGAGGAGCACCGCACCTCGGACGTCGTAGCCAAGACGCTCGAATCCTTCGGCATCGAGGTTCATCGCGGGCTCGCCGGCACGGGCGTGGTCGGCACCCTCAAGGGCAGGAAGAACGGCAACGGAAGGTCGATCGGCCTGCGCGCCGACATGGACGCGCTGCACATCCACGAGCTCAACGGCTTCCAGCACAAGTCGACCAACGAAGGCAAGATGCATGCGTGCGGCCATGACGGCCACACGACCATGCTGCTCGGCGCCGCGCGCTATCTCGCGGAGACGCGCAATTTCGACGGCACCGTCCATTTCATCTTCCAGCCCGCCGAGGAGAATGAGGGCGGCGGCCGCGTCATGGTCGAGCAGGGGCTGTTCGAGAAGTTCCCGGTCGAGGCGGTCTACGGCATGCACAACATGCCCGGCCTGCCGCTCGGCACCTTCGCGGTCCGCTCCGGACCGATGATGGCGTCCTACGATATCTTCGAGATCACGGTGACCGGGCGCGGCAGCCACGGCGCCATGCCGCATCAGGGCATCGACGCCGTCGTGACGGCGGCGCAGGTTGTCACCGCGCTACAGACCATCGCCAGCCGCAACACGCCGCCGCTCGACTCGGTCGTGGTGTCGACCACGCAGATCCACGGCGGCGACACCTGGAACGTGATTCCCGATTCGGTCGTGCTGCGCGGCACGACGCGCAGCTTCAAGCCGGAGATCCAGGCGACCATCGAGCCGGCGATCCGGCGCATCGCCGAAGGCGTGTGCAGCGCCATGGGCGCCACCATGACCATGCGCTACGAGCGGCGCTACCCGCCGACGGTCAACACGGCGAGGGAGACCCAGATCGCCGCTGACGCGGCGGCGCTGGTCGTCGGCGAGACCAACCTCGACCGCGATGTCACGCCGACCATGGGATCGGAGGACTTCGCCTTCATGCTGCAGGCCAAGCCGGGCTGCTACATCTTCATCGGCAACGGCCCGGGCGACGGCGGCTGCCTGCTGCACAATCCGCACTACGACTTCAATGACGAGGCCTTGACGCTGGGTGCCAGCTATTGGGCCAAGCTGGTCGAAAACGTGCTGGTCAAGCAGGCCTGAGCGGTTCGTCCGGGCGCGCCTTGTATGTCACGGGAATAGGCAAAAACGGTTCAGCGCCGGGGCCGCTGCCGCTTGCTGCTCTGTGCCACGCGCTGCCGCTTCTCGGCGTCGTCGCGTGAATCGAAAGTTCCGAGGTTGCGGCGTTTTCCCGTCGCAGGATCGGCCTTGCGCGAGTAGAGCCGATACCGGCCCGATCGGAGCTTGCGGACCATCGTTTGCACCCATAGTCCCGGATCGCGCCATAACGCGGCCGCCGGACAAAGGTTCCGGATCGGCCGGACTGCGGCACCGCGAATGCTGCGCTTCGATTTGAAACGGGCCTGATCTAGGCTGAACTTTGCCCCATTTTCGAGCTAAGCAATTGAAAGTGCGGGGATTTTGGCTTTGAAGGTAGTCATGTAATTTGTTTGAGGGGCTCGACAGGCTGGTTGTGCCGTGATTCAAGCTGCACATGTACGTCGCGATCGTTCCGAACCGCGGATCACCGCCAGCCATTCTGCTGCGGGAGA
>Ga0194120_10004715_pt1 | contig 20735 bp, 20 predicted proteins | sample TA2MahCa65mmetaG_FD_148642 | JGI IMG/M metagenome (GOLD analysis project Ga0194120, IMG submission 148642) | Freshwater microbial communities from Lake Tanganyika, Tanzania - TA2015019 Mahale Deep Cast 65m | ecosystem: Environmental > Aquatic > Freshwater > Lake | place: Tanzania: Lake... | reverse complement strand
TTGGCTCGTTGTTAAGCAATTGAACCCTACTCTTACAACTAGTCAATTGTTTGAGTTAATTTCTCAAAAATCAGAAACAATTATTATGGACAGAAGGTTTCCACAAGTTGGCAAATTTTTTGACCCTGGAAGGTATTAAAATAATACTGTGCAAGAAAAAATGAACATATTGGAATCTATGGTTCAGGATGTAGCATATGAATTAGCGAGTAAATGGCGAGAAAAGAAGATTTTGTAAGAAAACACAAAACGTCCGGCCACAAGGTGCTAATAAGCAACGTGGGGTCTGGCTTTTTAGTCCTTGTATTTCTTACAGTAATGACTCATAGCTATTAGTGACTAGGTAGAGCCACTGAATTAATCCTTTTTTGGCATAAATCCTATTGTTTGTTTTCTTAACTCCACATCTGGAATGTCGTTGCTCTTAAACGTTAGAATCTCTTGCAGATCAATCTGTCCATCTTCCGCAGCTCTATGCGACATATTAAGGTACATCTTCTCAAAGAGGTTTCTAATGTATCTTGCATTTCCTTGGTCACCCTGAGGTTTGGCAGCTTCAATATGTTTTAGTAAGCCTTCTCTCGCTGGTTGATCTATCTCCATCTTGTGTGAGTGACATAGCTCTTCAAAAATATTAAGTAGTTCTTGACTAGAATAGTCGCTGAAGTGGATGTAGTTTTGAAATCTTGATTTAAGTCCTTGGTTGGATTCAATGAATTGCTTCATTGGTTCTTTATATCCGGCAACGATTATTGCTAAGTTCTCGCGATGATCTTCCATTGCTTTTACTAAGGTTGAGATTGCCTCATCTCCAAAACCTGCTCCAGAGTCTGCAGAAAGTGAGTATGCCTCATCGATAAAAAGCACTCCACCTTTGGCTTTTTCTACCGCATCTTGAACCTTTAGGGCTGTCTGCCCAACATAGCCTGCAACTAAAGCTGAGCGATCGACTTCATAGACTTTATTGGATGGGAGTAGTCCAATTGAGTTGTACATGGAGGCGAGGTATCTGGCTACCGTTGTTTTTCCAGTTCCAGGACTGCCAGTAAATACGCAATGAAGACCGACTGGGACCTTAGGAAGGCCCTGGGCGGATCTAATGTTGTTTGCTTGGTGAACGCTTATTAGCTTAGAAACTTGAGTCTTAACTTCATTGAGGCCAATCAATTTATTTAGTTGCTCCAACGACTCGCTTAAGGATAATTTGTTCTGAGCAGTTTCAGCGCTGGCTTCTACCGGCCTTGTAGACAACAGCTCCAAATCAATTTCCAAGAGTTGAATAGCAAGTGTTTTCGCTATCTCCAATGCTTCTTGGGGGTACTGGATTTTTGAAAGAAGATCTTCAACTTCCTCTGATACCACCATAACATTTGAGGGTACCCTTGGTAGGGTTGAGATTCTATTTTCAATCTCCTCCACACTTAATTTATTTAATTGCTCGGGAAACTTTCGGCGGATGCCATAGAGAATATGTAGTTTAGTTAACTCACTGTGGTCATACTTTTTAGCTACGCTAGATGCACTCTCGCGAATCTCATAACTTAGGCTCATCTAACAAATAACTTTGCTATGACTGCCTAAGGTCTTCAACCGTCTTGCCACCAAAGCGTGCCTTTAGATTGTCATCCTCGGCATTGGCAGTCCAGCCAACTACTGCCAAAGCTCCTTTTAGTTCACCAGCGTCTAGGGTGTCTCCAGCCAAGTTATATTCGAAAACTACCGCATAGTCACCTGGAGAATCGGGATTTTCAGAACACGCGAATCTGCCATAGTTAAATGTTTGTCCTTCAGTAGCAATCCACTTGAACAATTCTGGAGTTCCCTTTACTTCGCGTAGAACTAAAGCCCACACATTTACCATTGTTGTTGAGATTTCATTTTCCCTACGGAACTCTTTTAGCTCTGGATCAGTCTCGCTCCCTTCCAGACAAGAAATAAAAATATTGGTAGATTCATAAGGAATGCTTAAATCCCCATTATCGTCTAGTTGGACAATGTCAAAAAACTGTCTGGCAAATCTCTGAACCTTATCCTTTACAAGCAAGAGATTTGGGCTTACCATGAGTTTCCTTTCGCTCCATTTCCTAATGCTTCCTCTTTCTTTAAAAGTCCGAATGCTCCCGTTACAAATAATACTAATCCGAATAAAAGCAATACTTTCGAATAAATGTCCCATTCAAGAGTGGGTGCTGTTGAAAAGATAAATAGTAGGAATGCTAAGGACAGTATTCCTGCAAAAAGACAAAACAAATTCACTTTACGAGAAGCTTCGGCTTCCTCCTCCTTTGAATAGATGCGAACTTCTGCAATCCATTTCATTCGTTCACCGCAATCTTTACAGAGCGATACATTTTGCTCGAATCCTCGAGCAAAACCCCCGACCACTTCCACGTCGCCAATTTCAAATTCCCGTCCAAAACCTCCTTGGCCCACGGGTCTTGGGGCAAAATAGAAATTCTTGGAATTACAACGAGGACATTGCCAGTAGCCTGGGGTCACTTTTGGACTCACGTCGCTATTGTAAGGCTGACAAATCCCTAAACAACAGTCCTGAGTAGGTGGCAGTCCAGCGCGGGGCATCCAAAGCAGCCCCCAAACCTTTGGCGGTCGGTCTGCCGACACTTTCTCGCCACAATTATCAGATAACAGGAAAATACTGAGTCCGAGCTTTTGCGGAATTTGAACCCTTTGACGCTTATGATAAGAAAATTCGGCTACTGCCTAACTCTCTTTAATTACGGATCTAAGTGACCAGGTAGGGCAGGGGATAGGGAATTGAGTTAAGGGTGGGGGTGTTACGCGTGCCGGTGATAAGAAGAGGGCACGTTAGCTCTCTCTCCCTGAGTCAAGCACTGTTTGCAACGTAAACATGAGAATGTCCTGATTTAAGTGGGGATATGAGGTACGAATAGATGGAGGAAGATCGCTTGAAAGTGGCGTGGCCTTGGACCTAATCAGAGAAACAGTTTATGCTGCTGTCAACGACGGCCGGGCTACCTTTATAGCAACGTATCTTGCGGCAGCAATTTGATTTGCGATAGAAGTACCAGAGTTATTTTTTGTCTCCCCACCGGGATTTAAGACCGGCCACGAGATTTCAGCCCAAATGTCTATCAACTTCTTGTCATAGTTGCTTGTTTTGGAAGGACGTGGCGTATCCAATCCCACATTCTCAAAACCTCCTACAGCAACAGCGTTTGGGATACAAGCTGGCCAATCAATTTTCGACTTGTCACGCTCATTACCTGTTGGAAAAAATGTAGGAATGTTGTCAGCGTAAAGTTTATCTATCAGCATATCTATAGAGGTAAGGGGACAATAATCGGCAACAGTCTTGTATAAAGCTTCGTGGGACCCTTGCGATATTGCAATAGCTACAACGTTATATTTATCTTTATTCGAATAAACCCACTGAAGAGCATCAAATAGAGTGATAGGACTGGTTCTCTGTCGTAACCCACTTGAGGTATGGCCAATAATCCTTATAAACAAAACTTTCAAATTAGGATTGTGGGCAATTGCAGTGGAGACCATGCGTGTGCCATGATCAAAACCATTATTTTTAGAATAGTAATTGGCGGGACCGAGGAACCCGGGCCCTCCATGAACTTTGTCCCGTTAGGGCAAGAGGGCCATTCTAGAATACAGACCTCATGTATTAGTTTTGATTTGATGACAGGAATGGATGTATCTAAAGCTGTATCCATCACTACAAGTGTTGGAATTTTTGTAGTCTCTGTAGGTGTGGCTTGTGCGGTTGTTGATAGAGTTACAAGAGTTGAAGCACAAACAGCGATAAAGACACTCAAGCACTTTGATCTCACGGGAGCAGAATAGGCCTTTATTGTATGACAGTGCGCTGCTCCTCTCGGAAACTTGATCATTGATAACCAATCAATGTGGTTGAAGGACCAAAAGGTGTATCTCGGGCGTAATTCAAGCAAGGTTGGAACTATTCGAGCTAAGAGTAACTCAATGTAAGTTCCACTTAGCATCGATAGCCCAACAATCTATTGGATTGCTATCGCTGAACTACTTGCGTAGAGCTCAACAGATCATGAAGCGTCCTTCTGTCAGAACGAACTACAAACAGACTGTCCACAATAAAATAGATGCCAAATGTAACGGTAGATGCAGCACTGCCTACAATTCCCTTCATTACAAACTCTCGAAGTGCCATGTGTCCCCAGGTAGCTGTTTTTCCGCTTTTTTCATCGACTATGTACAACCGAAGAACTTGATGACCAGGCGTTGTACCTTTCGACCAAACGATTAGAGACCAAATAATCCAACCAATAGCTAGGGTGACTATCACGAGAAGAAGTTCGAGTAGATAGGACCCCAACCTAACCGCAGGTGTTGCAATTGGCTCGCCACCGGCACTTTGCGTGCCGGCCAGTCGCGCATTTGAAACAGTATTTGATGAGGAATCATTTGGAAATTGCTCAGTAGGCATGCTTGCAAACCTTTCGTTTTGGACCTTGTACAAAAGAGGGTATCGTTCTTTAGGTCGCAAATCTAGACCTAACGATTAAGGGGCGAAGAAGTTTCGAGGAGGATTAAGGTTGGAAGAGTTATCGCAAGAGAATAAAGGGCTTGCAATTTCATCGTTGGCAATATCGGTAATATGTATACCTCTTACATTCGGACTCTTGTCTTTTGTAGGCGCGATTGTTGGTCATGTTGCCCTTTCTAGATTAAAGCTCACTAATAGTGAATCTCACAGAGGTTTTGCGGTAGCGGGGGTTGTGATTGGCTGGTGCGGCTCGATATTTTCACTTATCCTGATTTTCGCTCTAATAACAGCATTAATTTCATGGCCAGAGATTGATTTAGGTTTAATCCAAGCTTGATCGACTAACTACCATTCAGTGGATTGTGGTCGCGTATCTGAGGCAGGCGTGCTGCCACCGGTATCCATCTTTTTACGTCCCCAGATGAGTGCTGGGTAAAGGGCAATCGTTGAGAGAATCAAGAGAGTAAGAGGTAGAGGGGGAAGTCGCACTCCCCAAACACCTACCCAGAAGCCAATTGAATTAATTGAGGCAATTACTGTTGCCGTAATTTGAATTGGCCACCATGCTTCTTTGCCCATAAATGCAAGAACTGAACTAACTGCACAGAGGATTGCCTGGGCTAATAGAGGGACTACAGTAGAAAAGATGAAGTAGCCGTCTATGTTGGGAAAGTTCCACGGGATTGCGTAAGTGGCGGAAAGTCCCGAGACAATAACGACCGGTAATATCCATGGCCTGGCCAGATTCACCGTAATTCCTCCTAACATGAGGTAACCAATAGGAATTCTCTAGAAATGCCTTGCCTAAAGCAAGTCCCATGGGTGAGACTTTTCCCCCGTACCCCTGATCCCCGGAGGAGCCAGATGCCCCAGGCTGAGAAAAAGCCTTCATGGCTTCCACTAATTCTAAGCCTAATAGCGGTTTTCGCTAGCGCTCTAATAGTTGCCCTACCGGTTACTCGTTCTTCAAGTCTTATTTACCTTGGATACCTCTTAACTCCACTTGCCCCAATTGCCATGCTTGTGTGGGCGCGAACAAAAGACAATTTGGGACGAACAAGTATCTTTTTCGATATTGGCACCAGCGAGAAAATCCTTAAATTCGTCTCGGGACTTTCAGTTATTGGTTTTGCACTTGCAGTAGTGGTGGTTTGGGAAATTGCTAGTAGGTGGTCTCAAATATGAAAAACCGAGCCTCATCCTCAATAATGGTTCTCTTCGTTTTGCTCACAATGCTTGTTGCTTTCTTACCAGGTGCTTCACGAGCAGATACACCTAGGCTTACGTCTCACGGAAAAGAGTCCCTGAATCAATTATCTGAGTGCTTTAGAGGCGAAAACAAGAATACTTTCAATGTCCTTTATCTGATTGATGAATCGGAAAGTCTCACACGTACTGACCCGAGTGGCATAAGGAAAGAAGCATTAGTCTCTAGTTTAGAACAGTTCTTAGATAAGGCTAAGGATTTTCCTTTTCTTACAATCAATAGAGCATTTACTACGTTTGGTAGCCGCTTCACTGTAAGGAAAGAGTGGCAGAAGCTAGGCAATTCTTTGGTACAAAGTGATCGTGATTGGATTCTCAAAACGGTATCTACCCTCGTTGAAGGTAAGGCAACAAATTGGGAACAGGGATTGCAAGGGGCACTTGAAGAATTCAAGAAAGTCCAGTCCAAGTCCAGCTGTGATTTGTTGATTTGGTTTACAGATGGCGGTATCAACGTCGGAGATAGCCCGGAAGCCACAAGACAGTCACTCGGAAGAATTTGTGGGAAAGATCCAGTTTCCCTCATCCCATCCGGTAATTCGCTGATTGATCAAGTGCGCGAAAGCGAAATTTGGATTCAAGGTATCTTGCTCCAAAATGAGAGTGGAAAGGTGGATGATTCAGACCGCTCGCGAATGTCTTATTTTGCCGCTGTTGTTGAACAGACAGCAGAAGTAGACCCTTATTTCTTCGAACCAGCTTCAAACAATTATGAATGTGGAAGAAACATCGAACCCTATGGACATGTCACCACTACGAGAGATCCCGTGGACATAATTTGGCCAACACAACAGTTCAGCTGCCTAAGTGATGGTGGTCGAGTGATAGAAAATTCAAATGGCACTTTTGAGGTGGATCCCGGCATAACAAGATTCTCCGTTACAGCGTATGCCGAAAATTTTAAACTAACAGGGGCGTCCGGTGAGACAATTGTTAAAGGCCGAGACCCTGCAAATGCAAAGTTGGTGGTCGTCGAAGATGTAGATTCATTGGGAAGCGTCATCAGGGTTGAGGGTGAAGTAAACAGAGAGCCGGGAAAAGTAACGTCACCCGGTAAGTGGACTTTCACAGCCAAGGAAGTCGATAAGTCAGTAGTCTGCGTATACGTCGATATAGATATACAAGTTTCAATCTCCACATGCTACGCCGGTGAGCCCTGCACATATTCAGGATTATTTACTCAAAAGGGCTTACAAGCTGATCTAAGTTCCTTTGAAAAAGTAAAGTTGCAAGCAGGTGAATTAGTGGGATCACGAAAAATGTTGCCATCAGCCAAACTTGAGGGGACTAGTTTTAAAGGTGAATTCACGCCAACTTCAGGGAGCTCTGAAGCCGCACTTGGGGTTGTTCTAAGTTTTGAAACGAAAAGTGGAATCGAGTTTGAAATTAGGACCAAGAAGCCAATCTCAATAATTCCCTCGGGAACCTACCCTCGAATCACACCAGATCCCGTTAAAATTTCGGACTTCTCACAGAAACTAGAGGGTAAAAGTGGCAAGGCGCTTGCGACCTTGAAGCTTGAGGGGCCAAGTCGCACCGAAGGAAATATCTGTATTGCTGCCCTCGAAGTCAGGGCAGACGCTAAGCCTGAGCGCATTCCTAACTATCTGACTTCGCTAGACGGTGCCCAGGTAAGTAATGAAAAGTGCTTCAAATTGGCAGCCGGCGAGTTGAAAAAAGTTAAATTGGGCATTACCAACGACGTTGCAGAGAACTCGACTTCAAAGGGCTTCATGAATGTTACTTATTCCGCCCTGGGAAAGCCTGATGTTGACTCTCAGCTAGACGTTACTTTTGAAACATCAGTTGTTTATAACGACCTTCGTCGTTGGCTATATTTGGCACTACTCATGCTCTTAGGAGTCGGGGCCCCTCTTGTCGCTTTGTACTTGGTCAACGCGGCCAATTCAAAGATATTTATGAAGGATCTATACAAAGCCGAAATTCCAGTCAAGTTGAATGCTCGTGGTGAAGTTGTGGGAATTCAACGAGTTGAGAGCAAAGGAAATGGAGTTGTAATTTCTCAGGATGATTTCTTCCCATTTGTTACAGGGCCAACAAAGGCGAAGAAAGTTAATCTTCCTTATGCAGTTCTTGAAGGGAAGGCGCCGAAGAATCCCTTTGGTTTATTAAGTGCCAGGCTCTCTACTATGCCTGGTTATGTTGTCGCATCCTCGGCAATTTCATCGAGTAGTGGTCTAACAAATAACCAGGCTCCAGCACGATTAAACCCTTCTGGTTTGATGTATGTGACTCAAACAAGTGAAGCTAACTCGAATCTTAGGAATCAGAGTAGAGATTCAGCTTTGGAAATCACTTCTCCCGAAGCAAGTCTTGTCGTTTTGCTGGGAATTAATGGAGACGCATATGAGCAAGTGGAGAGACTTAATACGGATATTACCACTCACTCAGGTTGGCTAAGTGATTTAGTTTCTTCGAGAATGGATCAAAATCCAAAAAGTCCTAAAGAAAAGAAAGAGCGCTCCAAAAAGGAAAAGAAAAAGGATTCAAAAACTATTGTGTCTGAAAAGGAAGTGGCCACCAACAATAGTGGTGATGACGATTGGAATTCGCCCGGCCTTGGAAGTGATCCAAGTTCTTCAGCTGGCGGTGGAAGTTCGTTACCAAGTCAGGACGATTGGCGTGGGAATAACTCTGCGGGAGGCAAGAACGATGATTGGTAATGCACAAACTAACCTAAGAAAGAAGGTCGCAAGATGGCCCTATCACCCGTACTAATTATTGGAGCTGGGGGCTCGGGAGGAAAGACTCTTCGGGCTCTAAGACAAACTTTGTTGAGAAGACTTCGGGCCAAAGACTGGAGCGGCATGCCTGCCGCATGGCAATTCTTAGAGATTGACACGATTTCGGTACAAGCTCGAGAGGGATTTTCAGCAGATCTATTGCCACCTGAAGATTACTTGGGACTTGTTCCGCGAGACGTTCAATATAAAGGACTTCGGGAGGCGATGCAGCAAAAAACTCCCAAAGCGGTACACATGGGTGCGTTTGGTGGCTGGCTTCCTGAAGACACGCAAGTCAACATCGCTCAAGGTGCAGGTCAGTACCGCACACTGGGAAGAGCTGTGGGCTTGACGCAGCTATCAAGGATTGCAGACAAGTTATCTCGCTCCTACTCAAGAATGACCGCTCCCGGAGCCGCTGCAGAGTTGGGCGAGGTAGCTCAAAGGTTAAGTGGAAAGAAAGAGCCGGTAAATGAACAAGCGTTAGCGATTGTAGTTAGTTCTGTTGCCGGTGGTTCTGGTGCGGGAATCTTCTTAGATGTTTCAGAGGCGCTAAAGTCTATTGACCCGTTGTTTGAAAAGAACACACATACTTTCCTTTACGGGCCAGATGTGTTTTCCAGCGTTCCCGCTGACTTAAGGGATCAGATTCCTGCAAATGTATTGGGTGCGGTAAATGAGATTGTGGCGGGCGTATGGTCCCCCGGTCTCTCTGGCTCTTCAGCCAGCTTGTACCAAGCAGCCGGACTAGTCGCCAAGGGTTCAACAGGATTTGGTTCTAGATTTAACTACATAATTGGTGCGTCGAACGGAAAAGTTTCATTCCCCAATCAAGAGCAAATCTATTTATCGGCTGGAGAATCTTTAGCAAGTTTGGTCGCTGACGAAAATATTCAGGATTGGTTTATCAAATTTGTGAATGTAAATGTTTTTGTCAACTCTTCCAATTCTTTGATTGTTGATGATTATTCTCGACTTCGAGTGTCAAATGATCCGAAACAAAGTCAGCCTCTCGCAGCAATTGGAGTCGCGCGAGTTTCATTAGGTATGGAGAGATTTAAAGAGTACTTAGCAGAGGGTCTTGCAAAAGCCAACGTTCAAAGACTCCTTTGGCCAAATTATGAACCCGAAGACCCAATAAATCCAAAGACTCGCACTCAATTGGTAAATGAAAGGGTGGAGAAGGAATGGAGTAACTTCCTTAGCAAATCTGGCCTCAACGAGCGAGGAGAATCTAATCAGGTTCTAAATTCGCTCATTCCCAAGGACTCACAGGAGAAATGTGATGCATTTTCCTCAAAGGCGATCGCCTTTGCGCAACAGGGTGTAGATGCTGCTGGCCTTTCAAGCGATCAGTGGGTCGAGCGAATACTTAATTTTTTCAGATTACAGCAAAAAGGTTTTGAGGTCGAAGATCGTGCTGCAACCTGCAAGGTAGCGCAGGTTTGGGTTGGCGCCATCCAAAAACAACTCTTAGGCGTTGTCTCGCAATCAATCGCAAGTAACGGATTTGCAGTAACGATAGATTTGTTAAAAAAACTTCGTGAAGAACTTGTTTTTGTTTCCAAGGAAGAATTGCCAAAGGACGCCGCGGCAGAGATTAGAAAATTAGATCAATTGCCAAGCAAGCTGCGGAGCGAGCTTCCGACCAATATGGCAAAGATTCAATCTGAGGCAATGAGGCTGGCGCTTCAACCACGCATATCCAGAGCCATACAGCTTGTCCGTGACAGCAATGTCATGACACTGGCAAGTGAGCTCCTTACAGACCTTGAAGAAAACTTCTTAGGTGAGCTTGAAACCGCTTTAGTGAATGCAAGTAAGAAGTTAGAGATAGAGGTTACTAAAGAAAAAGATGACAATGGCGAGGCAAATCGATTCAATAGTTTTGTCGATATTCCTTCAGGCGTTATACCCTCGCAATATAGAGCGAGCGAAGTAGAACAATTACTTATAGATCCGATGTCCTATCCTGCTGTCCTTGAGGACCTTGTGAAGAAGAGTGCTCCACAAAGCACACAATATTGGTGGGATCGGGCAATCCAACGCTCCTTACTTGGGACACTTATTGATGAGAGCGGAGATAATGCGCAAGATCCAACTCTCATAGATCAAGTAGCACCCTGGTTACCGAACAATTCTGACTATAGGCAGCAAGGCAGTGCCCAAAGATCTATATTCAGAATCTTTAATGAGCCAGATCAATATGTGGTTCGTAATCGAGAGTGGCTTCAAGACACAACTACTGCTCTTGGTAAGTACCTATCACAAACTTTAGTGCAGTATTTGATTCATCCAGATCCTAGCGTCCAGGCAGAACGTAGGACAACTTTCACGCAGGCATTCGAATCAGCTCTTGACCTTTCGGCGCCTCTTTGCGATTTGAATTACAACTTGCTTGGAAAATTGCATCCAAAATTAGTCGGCAAAGATCCTTTTTTGTTGCAGCTGAGCACGATTCCATTTGAAAATCAAGGCAATCTTCAACCTTTATTTGAGATTACCAAGACAATTATTGAAAGAAAGAAACTTTGGAATGCGAAGGTTGAACAGGCTTTCTCCGCAGCTGCAAGTGTGCAAAGTATAGATATGTTTACCTGCACATCGTCGGCAATGAATCCGATGGCATTTACTTCACTGATGGGGCCGATAGCTAAATCCTGGGGATCAGCTAGTGCGAACGTTGACACCGCCAAAGGCTTCTGGACAAATCGAAGGGCTCGCCCACTCGTTGAAACTTTACCGATTGCCCCTTCTGTGATCGTGGAAATGATTCGAGGATGGTTTATCGCGGGATTGCTTGAGCAAAGAAAATTTGAAAAGAGTGAACAAGGACCGATTGTTTCGATCTGGTCGTCAGCACGAGAAGGGTTTATAAGATTCCCTCACCCCATGTTTCCGATGCACAGTGTCATTCTTCAAGCAAACCCAGAGTTCTTGCCGGCAGTTTTGAAAGCAGTTGCACTGGCCATGGTTGAGTGTCATACGTCAAGCAGCTTAGAACCGCTCACACCTTATTGGCGGTTGAAGTATCTTGGATCTGACGCTGTTTATCAAGATGTTCTGTCCAACTGGATTCGGCAAGGAGAATTGGAGGATGGGGCCCCAGCTCCGAATGAATCCAGAGCTGGCGGCAAGGCCGATTCATTTGACTCAAGAAAAACTATGGTGCATAAGTACTTCCAAACCATGAAAGAAGTACTAGTTAAGGGCTTTCAAGCAAATGAAGTCGAGGGGAACATATTCCACGTGCCGCGGATTTATGAGATCCGCGATTATGTGAGGGTCTCACTGGATGACATCATGGAGTTCATCAATTCGCTAGAGGACACCGAGGGAATTGCCTATTAGCGAGAAAAGTGAATTAGGAGCAACCGCCTCGGTAATTCTCTTACCGGGCGGTGACTCTGATGTCGCCATATTGAATCTAGTAGAAAAATGGACAAAGTGTTGGCTGTTAAAACCAGCTTTTTGGGTTTCCGTAAATGACGTAAACCGTATTCCAAATCAAACAACCAAAGTTACCGCGACAGTTATTGGAAGAAACGGTCGAAAAGATCTTGACTTCATCCAGTATTTGAGCAGAAATGAGGTCAGTTGTATAAATTTGGTAGCGATTCGACTTGTAGAGGAAAACGTTAATTACAATCGCGAACAAGACGAATTGGTAGACCTAGTAACTGAACACGTAACCCGGTCAAGGCCCGTGACTGAAAGAGCCTCCGGGGAGCAAGAGAGCATGAAGTTAGTAAAAGCTAATCTAGTATTTGCTCCGACAGACCGAATGGGAGTATCCGCGAAGGAACTCTATGAGTCAAAGTGGGAATCAAATCTAGTCGTATCTTCAGAAGATCGACGAACTCCTTCAAGGCTTGATGGTTATCTAAGGTATTCGGAGAGAGACAGATTCATCTCCTTTGTACTTATGAATGTTGCTTCTGCCGCGGGTTTATGGTCAGGCCAAAGCAAAGGTATTTTTGAGATTATTTCAAGTAAAAACTCTCACACACCAGCCTTCGGCCGAGTTCGGCTTATGCGGGTTTTTGTTAGAGGCATCTTGAGCGAAGGTCTCTCCATGCGCGTTGCTGCAGAGGCCTTGAAGAGAGCAGCAAGAGCCGATCAATCGAAGATTGAAGAACGTGAGTACCCAAACCCACACCTAGAGGGGCTTGAAAATTCTCATGTAGATGAACGGATTGACGCAATGCTCAAGACGTCTATGAAGCTTGAAGGTGGTGATTTGAATTATGAAAGTCCGAGTTACGATTCAAAAGTTGAGAGAGATTTTGTTGGAGTTAAGGGTGCATTAAAAACTTTCTTCCGAGGATCTTGGGCTTTAATTAAAGTTCTTCCTATTTGGTTCTTTGCAGCTCTTTGGAACGCCCTAGCTAGAGCACTAACTCTTAGACTATTTGGAGAGAGAGGAAAGCAAGAAGTAAAAGGATCAATTGATTTTCCACAAACTAAGCTCGACGTAGACGTAAATGAGACCATTAAGTCTATTCGAGAGAGGCGTGAAAAAGTCTCAAAAGATCGTAATGAGGATTGGCCAACCAACGTGCTTCGAAGGCCAAGTCCCGGACTCTGGGCAGGTTTAAGGAAAATTGTTTTTGGAAATTTGGATGGTTCTCCTCTTCCCAATACAGAGCAGCATCAGAAAAATGACCAGGGTTTAGTTAAAGTGATTGGTGATGTTAATTTGGCCATACCGTCTTACTCGGAATCGTGGACGCTTCCCCCTCACATTCAGAGGACGGTAGATTCAGAATTTAGATCAGCTTTGTGGTTTGAAGACGAGAAACTTGACGAATTAGAGAAATTTCTGCGTGATAGAAAATTGACTACAGAACAAGTGCGAGATTCTAAACAAGCTGAAGAGGATTCCTTAAAGTCTGAAGTTGATTCACTAGAAGAAACAATTCGTAATCTGGCTTTGAGGTTAGAGCGAATTGATAGAGGCCTTTAAGAAGAGGAGGTGAAAACAAGTCATGACTGAGTCCAATAATTTTGAGGAAATTAGATTGAATATAAGAGATGAAGCACTGAGTATTTGCAAAAGGAATGATCACTCAAGAGTTGAAATAATTCATCTCCTTTATGGAATTAGCAAGTTTCTCGGTAATGAGACGACAAATGATTTGTTGTCTTTGGAAGTAATAGAGGAGAAGTTGAAGTTAATGCCCCGCTCTCCATCAATAGCGTTAGTATTTAGTGGAGAGTTTGAGTCCGAATTTGCAAAGGTGCTTGATCATGAATCTGCCTTGCAAGTTGCGAAGGATATTTGGGAGTCCCTTTCTCTAGAAGGAGGCACTATTTCCAATCAAGAACCTTCTGCAGCGCTACAGCTTGAGGCCAATGAAGTTTCGAGCCCTACTCCCGAGAGTGCATTTAGCCAGGAATCTCCGGCAGATAGCAAAAATCCAGTTGCTAACTCTGGCCACGAAGAACCGGCTACTTCAGAGAACCGAAGAGATACTTTGGTTCAAGAGATAGATCAACTCGTTACAAGAAAAAAAGAAAAGAACTCACAGCTCACAACAATCGAGTTAGAGAAACAGAAGATTATTGGTGAATTCGAAGACTATTTGAAAGCGGAAGAAGATATTCGGGATTGGCGTGCAGAAAGACAGAGAAGTTTTGCTTGGAAACTCATTTCGCGGACGCGTAAAATCGAATCGCAATTACAAGAGGATGAGAAAAGAACTCTTGAGTTTGTCAATAAACCAATTGAATTAGATGATGAATTTTCAAAGAAGACTCGCAATTGGGTATTAAAGAACCTTTTGAGTAACTTTGGACTGTTAGGAATTGTTTGTTTAGCACTTTGGCTCATTCGAAGGTTTGAGAGTTCAATACTAGATTTCTTTAGTCAGTCCTTTAATAATGGTTTTGTTGCGTTTTTTGCCAAGTTGATTTTTGATGTTGTATCAAATATCAACTATGGTCAGGTGCTTCTGTACGCTGTACTTGCTTCACTTCTTGCATTTATTGGCATGCTTTTTGGTTACTCAAGAAGGCTTGATGAATATTCATTTGAACTCCATAAACATCTCGAAGAGACAAGAGTCATCGAGGAAGTGATTGCTCATGTACGAAAAGGAAGGGAAAGGGTGGGCGCTCTTCATCCGCAAATCGATCAACTTCTAAGAATTTATTCAATGTCACTGCACGGACCATGGGCAATCGACCCTCAATATGAGAACTTTTCAGGGGTGCTTCCAGATACATCTGAAATTCCAGAGTCATTGGAGTTTGCGATACCTACCGAAGCGTCGATAGACGAAAAGTTTGAGGGCTTGGTGCTGCAAACGTTGAATTACATTCAGAAAACAAGCTGGAGAAGCGACGCTTTAGAAAAGTTGGTTTCTGCTTTAATGACTTCACTAGGTATGCCAAATAACGGTGACGCAATTAAGCAGCAGGAGGCAGATCACCGAATGGGTGGCAAACGCCGAGTATTGCTGGAGCAAGGCGAAGAGCTTAGAAGGCGAATCCTTCTACAAATTGGAGATAGGAAAGTAAGAGAGTACTCGAGAATTGTTCAAGAACTAGTCTTGCCAAAACTTCAACCCGATGTTAAATCACTTCGTCCTGATCCACTTGAAGGGCTAGAACTGACAGACTCTTTGGGAGCAAGGCAAGATGCGCAGGTATCTGCTTGGGAAAAGAAGCTCACTGAAACGGCAGGGAAGGGTACCGCTTTATCTGCCTTGAATTATTCAAATAGCGGGAAAGCTAATAGCAAACATCTTGAACTAATAACAAGCATGTTTATATGCTCTAATCAAGTTCAAGTTGATAAGAGTATCGATCGCCAACCCGAGGTGAATGCTGGAGATAGACCTTTTGAAGTGTCAATTAGGGTAGACCTAAGTAGTTGGTGCAAGCCAGGCGACTTGTTGATTTTTGATGGTTTAGAGTCTTCGACAGAGAGCAGTTCTCATTCCAGGGAATCAGAAAACCTTCAAGATTCGAATTTGGTCTTCTAGGGTCGAGACCTCAGACGACTGATCTTGGAATTGGCGCGGGTTTTGGATGGTCCCCGTTGCCCTTTTTTCTTTTTTATTTGAGGGTCGCCTTCTATTGGGTTGTTTGAAGAATTTGGGTTTTTTGATTCGCTAAGAAGGGTGGTTTCCATTAGCTTTAGCTTCTCTTTCAGGCGTCGAATTTCTTTTGCCGATACGTGCCCATCAGAGGTGACGTCTTCAACCTCATCAACGATTTCACGTAATGCGTTTATTTCTTTCTGCTTCTCTCTACTCTCTTGCCTAGCCTCGTCCATGGCATTTAAAACTATTCCGATGAGAACATTCAAGACCGTAAAGACCACCATGAAAACATAGGAGAGAAAGAAAGGCAGGGCCCAGGGGCTAACTTTTAGAGCTGGGTTTAGGTACGCAGGAAAACTTTCCAGAGTCAAGAGAATAAAAAGGGTGTGCAGCGCGCTGGTGATACTTCCCCACTCTTCGGGCAGAGAATCTCCAAAAAGATAGAAGCCTGCCATGCCGTACATAAAGAGAGCGACGAATATAAGAACACTCACACTCATTAATGGGGGTAGACTTCGTACAATCGATGTCGTAAGAACTCTCACTTCAGGCAAGAAACGGAAAATTCGTACGAGACGAAAGATACGAAGTAAGCGAAGAATAATCGCTTGTTGTGAGGCGAAACTAAGTGAGAGAGTTATTATTATGAAATCAAATATATTCCATCCTTGTAAAAAAAACTTCCACGGCTTTTTACCATAGGACAAAATCCTGAGCAGTAACTCAAAGCAAAATACATAAAGTGCAAAAGTATCGAGGTCATTAAGGGCAGCTCGCATTTGAGGATTCGTTTCTGGTATGGTTAAAATGGCAAGCGCAATAGCATTTGCCATGATTACAAATGCAATAACCAGTTCGAATTGGGGACTGTATACGAGACGGGCAAGCCACTTCACCCTATAGTCCTGCAATTCAACTATTCCACCATAGGCTTTGACGAACGACATCTTTGCTTTCCTTGAATTTTTGTTAGGGGACACTAGTTATGCGACGTTTAGACTCTGTGAGAACCGTGTTCACAAAATGTGATAGCAAATTCGACGCAAGATCTAAAAGTCCATGTCATCAGCGTTAAATTCAGAGTCTGTGGTTTCCTCATTTTGTTCCTCAATTTTTTCCTGTGCAAACTCTTTCAAATTTTTCATAGCGTTTTGTTGCGCCGGGGTAGCGCCAGCTGCTGCTGTAGCACCAAGAGCGCCACCAGCAACTCCACCTGCCAGAGGTGTACCTGAGCCACTTGCCGGAGCTAGGCCGGCGGCTGAAGTTTTTGCCTCTCCACTCTTAGGTTTTGCCAGAATGATTGCGAGCACACCAAAGATTCCAAATAGAAGCCCGAGCACTGCCCAGAGCTGGGCATTTAAACCTTTCTTTTGAGCTTGGTTATAAGTTATAAATGCACAGATTATCCAACCCGCAACTATTAATAGATCCAATTTTTATCCTCTCGTTGATCATCGGCAAAGAGCCAATCGTTTGGCCGTTAGCCTACATTGGAAGACCCGCGCGTCCTAGGGCTTTTACGAGGTTTTTGAGGTAGCCTATTTTGAAATGTTGTGGAAAAGGAGGTCAGGGTGCAGGCCTTTGGAGCATTATTAGTAATTTGGGGTTTCGCTGACTTTTTTCTGTCTCTTGCCGATATTGATATTTACATGGAACTTTTTGACTATTACGTTCCTGATGCACTATGGAGCTGGACACCCTGGATTGCTGTGTTAATAGGAACGCTTATATATCGTGCAGGATCATCACAGCGATAAATTAAAATTCTAAAAAGATATTTTAAGTAGTCACATACTCTCTCACGATTTCAGTAATTAAATCTTCAGATGTATCGATGTTAAGATTTGTGACTGCAAATTCCATTAGGACGTAAGCCCCAACGATAGTTCCCCCAATCCCGCCAGCCCAGGCTTTTCCAAAACCTTCAAAATTTTCAAGCGTCTCTCCAGCTGTTCGAGGGATCACCTCGACGACTCTTCAGCCTTGAGCCCCAGCTTCTTTAATTGCAATGTCATTAAACTGCGCTGCTGCTGAAACTTTGCCGCCAAAGTGAACATACGAATCGACACTTACATATCTGGATCTGTAGAGGTAAATAGTCTTACCGCTTCGCGCTTCGCTGCTGATACGCATAACCTCTGATTCAATATTTTGTTTAAGCGCCTTTGCAGCTATCTCGTCTCGCACTAGTTTTTGCTTTGCCGCCACCTCCTCGGGATCAACAAATTTGACACCGAATCGCATATTACAAAAATTGCAAAGCTCTAGACCATCTATCAAAGTAGACCTGGCTCCCCACTTACTTTTTGATTCTTCGGAGCATCTGCAGATCGGTATTTCAGATACCTCTCTGTGAAAATTGAGCTTTGCTGCCCTTTGTGGATCAATCGGCTTGTTGCAGCGCAGGCATCGATTGTCGTAATCTCGGAAAGGAGAGCCACACTTGCATAGATTAATTCCCTCTTTGACTGTCAATCTTTTACCTCCAACATGGAAAGGTTAGGCTCGAGTGATTCACTTGCAGACTCGGCAATGTAGGACTGACCTTCTTTGAGCGCTACTGCTTATAGAAAATCAAATGGATACCGACAGGCTGAGCCCAAAAGGTGCTCTGGGAATGCAGTAGCCAATCGTCTTCTGACATCTTGTCCAATACTGGCTGTACCGCGCTCGTGACGTGTTGGTCCGTAACTTTTCCCGTTAACGTAAAATCAGACCAGACCATAATACTTTTATATTTCATATTTCCTCCCTTACTTTCTCTGAAAACCTACCGGTAGAGAAGTCAGACTAATTCGGTTATCGCCACACATCACAGATGAGAAGAGACGTAGCCTGGTCGATGCATAAGTTGGTTAGTAATCTAACGTTATTTTAAACGGCGTTTTAACAACACGTGTTCAATCGCGCCAGATTCTTTGGCAGCCACACTCACAGCTTCCCAACCTTCTTGCCCCAAGGCGTTCAACTCCGGGATTAATTTCTTATTGCCACCCATTATTGCCATGTTTTGAATAACTGGATACTCCCATTTTTCTTCCATAAAGCGCAGATTACGCCGACTTCAACATTAGTCAACCCCTAAATGCGCTCAGGAAGCTGGCTTATTAGGTATTGAGGGAACTTGGACGTTCTATGGAGGCGTTAGAATACGTAAAAAAAGGGAGATGGCACCTGCTTGGTATGCAGGCGCCTCACTGCTAATGAGGTTTTCCCGAAAGGGAATCGGAGGTTCAAATCCTCTCGTCTCCGCGTGGCTGAATTTCGAATCGCAAGAATTGGTGCTGGCCCTGCCGGCTACTTTGCTGCCCAAGCCCTGCAGAGCGCAGAGATTGATGGATCAGATGTGTTGCAAGGACCTAGATTTGTTGAAGTTCTCAGGGAGTGCTTAGCTAAAAGAAGTGAGAGTTGATTTCTCCCAATCCACATCAGACCATTTAAGACCCAGAATCTCTCCCACGCGTGGCCCCACGACTAGCCCAATCAAGACAAATGCATGGAGCCAGGGATGGAGAGCTGATTCAGCCAGGATCTTCTCAAAGTGCTCTCGTGGAATAGGTTTTGTAGGCACACTCTGCAACCCCGGCATCCTTACCTTACTCATTGGGTTACTGGGAAAAAGGTTCATTCTGAACGCATGTCCGTAAGCAACAGATAGAACTCGATGAGCATTCTTGACTGTGCCGTCTTCGTAGCCTTTCTCTTTAAGCTCTGCATACATCTTCTCAATCGAGAGCGGCGACAACCGAGAGGCGTTTAGTTGCCCGATACATGGATTTATTCTTGATGCAATCGCCCCACTATAGTTTCTATAGGTATTTTCGACTATGTTTCCTTTATACTGCTCGACCCATTTTGAAAGAAATTCGGCTACTGTCGCCTTGGCATTGACAGCATATGTGGAATTGCCCAATTGACGGGCGATACGTTGCTCATGGAGCCAGTTTTCGCCGTCCTGCTTACGTTTAAAGAATCGACTGTGGCGCTTGTTGTTTATATCGAAAGCTGATGCGACCCATCTATTTCTCTTGCGGTTCCAATAGATGCTTCCTTGACCATTGGCTCTTCGTTGCTTCTTAGCAACACTTACTTCTTTCATCTTATTCTCCTTTGACATTCATCCTTAAGTGGATGTGCCTTTGGAGACAGAAATCGCGCTTGGCGACTTGGTTAATGATTTTTTCCGGCGGCTTATTCCCGTTTTTAGAAAAAACTTTCTCAAGTTTCTACTGCCGACTCACTGCCGAACGGATTGGAAAGTACGACCCACATGGCCACCAAATGCAGGAAAACCCCGCATAAACTGGTGGGTTGTGAGGGTTTCGAACCCCCGACCCGGTGATTAAGAGAAATCACTGGGCGTGGGGTTCTGTTATCACGGCTTTACTCCCTATGCGGGAATCACGCTCAACTACTTATTCCTTTTAGGTTGTGTTTTCACCATTTATTTTTTGCTAAACGGACTGGGAACGGACAGACCTACCCCAGGTTATTAACTTTGATGGACCTATATATGTACTACCCCTCTAGAAATCTCGACTAAAGCAAGTAAACAAAAGTAAATGACCCCCGAGTTGGGGCGTTTTCAGTTGGCTACCTACATAACCACCCATCCTTCGTCTGAAAGTGGCTCAACTCCCGCCAAAACCACCCTGTAAAGGGCATCTACTTTGACCCCTGGTTATTAAGAAAGCCCTTGATTTATTATGTAAACGTGAGCCAAGATTTTTCCGTACAAAGTACCCATGTTCTCATGTAAACCTACTGTTCTATAGTAAGCAGGTGCCCAAAGGCAATGAAGCGCTAGCGCGAATCAAGATTAATCGCCTGCTTGAGGAGTCTGGGTGGAGATTTGAGGACTCAGATTTAGGTCCAGCCAATATCACCCTAGAGTCCGGCGTTAAGTATACAGACTTAGGTGATGATTTTGAGAGTGCGGTTACAAGTGATGGCCGACGTGGTTCTATAGATTTCTTGCTATTAGATAAAGATAAGAAACCATTGGTTGTGCTTGAGGCCAAACGCTCCGGTATTGAGCCACTAGCAGCAAAAGAACAAGCAAGAAATTATGCTCGCAACTGTGGAGCACGATTCATCATTTTAAGTAATGGCAATATTCATTATTTTTGGGATACAAAACATAGAAATCCAGAGACCATC
>Ga0194120_10004714_pt1 | contig 20740 bp, 20 predicted proteins | sample TA2MahCa65mmetaG_FD_148642 | JGI IMG/M metagenome (GOLD analysis project Ga0194120, IMG submission 148642) | Freshwater microbial communities from Lake Tanganyika, Tanzania - TA2015019 Mahale Deep Cast 65m | ecosystem: Environmental > Aquatic > Freshwater > Lake | place: Tanzania: Lake... | reverse complement strand
TTTGAAATAAAGACAAATTTCTGACTGCTACGTCCAGATAAACCACATCTGTTTTTTGAAAGCTTAGAATCTAAGACAGTATTTATCTGGACAATTAGGTCGGCGGTTCGAGCCCGTCCGGGGGAGCCAAACTAAAAGGCTTATGAAGCAATTCATAGGCCTTTTTCTTTTCTGGATCATTCAGTTACCAATTCCCGGAACTTTCACAAGCCTATTCATTGACCCGGTGACTATTAGAGTTTTGGTCTGCATGGATCCACAGCAACTTCTCAGGCTTTCTTGAAGAGCGCCCTGCTCGATTATTCCCTAGATACCAAACAAAAAGAAATGGCAGTAGCCATGTTCAATGGTGGCGCACCGAAGATCGATATCGCCAAGCACTTTGGCGTGACCAGGCAGACAATTTATGCTTTGTTGAAGGGGTATGAAGTGTAAAAGCCAGTATTGCACTCATTCCTGCACGACCCGATACCAATGCCTGGCATATATCGACTTAAAGACAACAACCAAGAACTGATTGCCGGTGGATTATAAGGTGATAGCATTCGAACAACCATAAAGCAAAAGAACATAACCGACGGTAACTATTGGTCATTTTGTTCGTAGAGCAGGTCATCCCATTGAGCAAAACAAAAACTATTCAAGATTTTTGGCAACTCTGTTGGGTCTGTAACCACCACGTACTGCCATAAACCGAAATCGGCAGCCTCATTCACCGCACCAACCCAACGTTCAGCGGCTTTGGCTTTTATATCCGCGTTATCATTGTATTGACCTTTGGTTTCAACGATCAAGGTCAGGCCGATATCCAACTCGACGATAAAATCGGGGATATAGGTCGATGGCACGCCATTTTTTCGATACGGAATGGAAAATCCGAGATGTTCGTTTTTTACCCACTTCAACACACCGGGATGGGCATCCAAGGCAAAGCCTGCACTTTGTTCCCATTTTTTGGTATCGGCCGCCATCAAGTTCAGATGGCATTTGGTGACTGGATATACATCCTTAGTTGTGTGATAGTCAACGTATTCTGTGCTTCCCATAGCTGCCGCACCTTTTGCTATGCGCGGCAACTCTAGGTTGCCATGAACGCCACCTTTGCGGATAGATTCATACAAAGAATTTACTGCTGCTTGCTGATATTTACCCACTAGCAACACATCACAAGGCTCAGAAGTACCTTGGCATTTTACCTTCTCAAGCAAAAATCGTTTGGCAGCGTAAGCCACTTTAGGAAACAAGATTTGTGGTGTGACTGCATTGTCTTCAGCAGTAACAACATCTTGATCGGCCTCCCAGCGCTTACAAACCTCTCTAGCCAAACTGAATGCCACTTGTTGCAGGCGAAACTGTTTGCGCCAATCAGCTAGGGTAATGATCGGTTTTTCTCCGGGTCCGAATTTAGCCAACGTACCGTCAAACGCAGTCAGGGAGTTCAATTCGACTTGATCAGGTATCTCCTTTGGATCAATCGTCACCTGCGCGACCTGACTCCAAACAATATTGACTTCAAAGGTATGTGGACTGAAATAGCCTTCAACAATCGGGAAGCTAATGGCATATTGCACTTTTTCCGGATCGCTAAAAATATGATTCGGCTCTTTAGGTGGCTGCTTATCTTTACCCTGCGAAACCTTAAACGGGACCAATTCAAAAGGCACACCAAACACTTTGGCGGTTTCCTCTTCAAATTGATCAGTTTCCTCATTCAGTGCATAGCTGCGACGACGTAATGCTCGACCCACGACCTGTTCACACAGTAGTTGCGAACCGAAGGGGCGCAAACCGACAATATGCGTAACTGTATTGGCATCCCAACCTTCGGCCAACATGGCCACCGAGATAATGCAGCGAATATTACGTCCTGGCGGAATCTTTTCATCCATCCATTTGTAACTACCGTCATTGTCATCGCTGGCAGCTTTATCATTATTTTTACGAACTAATTCCGCCCAATCTTCCGGCACCTTGCCACCCGGCCAGGTTTTCTTACCGATAGTGTCCAGAATAAATCGTAACCGTTTGGTTTCGTCCTTGGTGCCGCCTTCTTCCAAATCCTCGACCACTTTGGAGTCCACGCGTACTGTCATTTCTTCGCCTAGCTGATTTTTAAACCAGGGTGGAGATTCAGCATAACCCTCATTGAACGCCAGCCAGTTATAAACTTCCGCTGCCACTTTGGTATCCCGACAGACCACGATAAAAACCGGCGGCACAGGATACAGTTCGCCTTGACTGTCTTGTTGCCATTGCAAGAATCGATCATGCCAATCTTGCGCCAAGGTGGTGATCGGAGCCGATGCGTAAGTCATCACCAGTTGCGGATTCAAGGTAGTGCCATGACCATCTTTCTCGGCCATTTCTTCCACCCAGCGCCAAACATTGAAGTACGTCGCTTCATCGGCACCTGTGATGTCGCGCGTCGGCAATTGCGGAATTTTCACCAGACCCGACTCAATGGCATCCAGCAAACCAAAATCCGAAACCACCCAGGGAAACGGCTTGCCCACTTCGTTACCAGAACCCTGAATGTAAAACGGCGTTGCCGAAAGATCGACGCAAAGTTGAATGCCTTTTTTGCGTCCTCCAGCCAGTTTATTGATGCGATCCAAGCCTTCAATCCAGATGGTCGCTTCCTTGATGTTTTTCTTCGCTAACGAACTGTCTTCATCCAGATCGACCATCTTTTCGCTATCGTTTTCGCCGCGCCGATACGCATGATGTGCCTCGTCATTGAATACCAGCCAATGTGGACTGCGACCTTTACCATTGCCCAGCTCTTGGCGGATACGTTTAAACCAAGCCGGATCGGATTCAAAATACTTGGTTTCGATACGCTCATCGGCACGTCCGGCGTTGACGATCACCTCAGTTGCCACACCGGTTTTAACCACCTTAGCGGAATCGCCATTGACGCTATTGGTTTCCTTCTTAGCCAGCTTATGCCAGTTGGCGATCATCACTTCACCCCGCCGCAGTTCTTCCATGCGATGCACGGGCACTAACTGCCGGGTGCGGTACAAACTCAAATCGCCGGATGCAGGGTCCAGTTCTTGAAGACGTTCACGAATGGTAACGTTAGGGCAGACAATCAAAATGGTGTCGGAAAACCGGTCATCGGTCGGTGATGCCACCCGGTTCAGAATCGACCAAGCCGACAACATACCCATAACGGTCGTTTTACCGGTGCCGGTCGCCATTTTGCAGGCATAGCGGGTAAAGGCTTTGTAACCCTCCGCCAAGGCTTTTTCGCCAGGCTTATCGATCTCGACCAGCGGCATGTTTTTCTTGTAAATCTCCGCCGCTTCCACCAAAAAGATAATGGTTTCCGCTGCTTCGATTTGGGCGAAAAACAACCGCTGCTGCCGTCTGTCGCTACCGGCAGACCACAAGGCTAACAATTCCTTGGTAATTGATGATGCGCCGTCGTAGGGTATCCCGGTAATGCTGCCTACCCGCCAATCCTTGATCCGCTGACGCAACCAATTGACGACAGGCAAATCTTCCTGCTCGCCAACATCCAGATCACCTTGCAGGCTCATCTGTTTCTTGTTCTTCTTACCTCGACCAGAACTTTCCGGCACCCGGTAGTAATAACTGGCAGGACGGCGACCGGGATTTTTGACCGGCGATTTGCCGTGTTCAATCAACCAATGTTGTTTCGGTTCGACAAACGGCGAATTGATGATCGGGTTATTGACTTCGTTGCTCGCTGCGTCGGTGGTTTGAGGGGCTGTCATCCTTTTGCCTCCTGCGCATCGCGGATTACCATCAACTCATTACCGCGTTCGTCGATGACTTTCACGGCAATGCGTTTATGCTGTCCCAATACGAATGGCTCGCTTTCCACCCCGGCTAAATGTTCCCAAACCGAATCGTTAAACCGGCCTTTCAGGGATTTCTGCAAATTGTCCCAGGCCGAGGTTTTCGGAAAGAACACCTGCCGCGCGCAGAAACTCATGTTGTTGTAGTCGGTGTCCAGCATCCAGCACGGTAAATTCTCAGCAGCAATGGATTCGGTTTCCATGTCGTGCGGACGAAAAATATCCAAGCCCAGCAAACTGACTTGATACAGTTTGTCGCCGGTGGGTGAGGTTGAGCCGGTCAAGCCAAAATCAATGTCGGGCAAACCGGTGACCGAGAAAATTTCCGAGGCTTTGCTGGTTTTCAACAAGTCCGACATCACTACATCAGGCGTCACCGCGACATAGCTGCACGGCAGTTTCAGCTTACCGCGATTCTCGATCAATTCCCGCGCCTTGGCTTGGATGGCAAACCCGAAGAAGTACACGGCATCGAACTTTAGGTAGTGGGCTTCCCGCGCTGCTTCCAATACATCGTTGGAGTTGATCGCACCATCTTCCGGGCCAAAGGCGATGGCAATGCGTTTGCTTTCAGCACTCTGTTCAATGGCTTCGGCATGCAGAAACTCGTGATCGACTGCGGCCAAGGCTCGGACGTTATCAAAGGACAAGGCTTTGTTACCGGGTAAGCGCAGGGTTTTACTTTGCCGCAAGACTTCGATCATTCGATCCAGATAGGCTCTTGGATTGTTGTAAACGCCAGTTTCGTGGATGCCGCTATTATCTGTGCCGGTTGACGGAGTGTATTCCTCAATGGATTGTTCCGCCTGAATCGTCGCTTCCACGGTAAACGGCCCGCAGACGCGGGTAACTTTGTTATTCAACTCCGGCTTATCGACCAAAGTCACCATTTCCGGGTCTTCGTTATTGGCGATGGATTTCAAGGTAATGCGCGGCACCAAACCACCGACTTCCTCGCCTTTTTTGTTTTGCTTGCGTTGATAGACAAAGCCGCCGGACGGGCCACGTTTGGGGTCTTTGAGGTCGTACCACGGAAAGGTCGCGGTTAGCAGACGCTGGCGAGCTAAGGCTAATGGTACACGGGAGGTATCGCAGGTAATCCAACGGCGGCCCCATTGTTCAGCGACCATTGCGGTGGTGCCCATAGGCATTGCTTGGCTTTGCTTTAGTCTATTTTTCTTGATAGCAAACATTGAAGACGAATTAGTACCGGGACTCAAAGACCTCCAGCCCAAAGTTTGGCGTATTACGAAGCTTTGGATAAAGCTCATACCCAAAATGATAACCAAAATTTTCTCCAACTGTCGATAGCGGCGGAAATCAAGGCCTTTACACCGTATTGTCCCTACTGGGTTGAACTTTAGCCGTTGATGACGTTGGTATTATTGGTCGCTTAGATATACACTGTATCATGTATATCTTTTAATAATGGGAGAGACTCATGCAAGTTGCAAAATGGGGTAATAGCTTAGCAATCCGACTACCGGCCACGGTGGTAGAAGCGCTAGCGCTGAAAGAAGGCGATGACATTGAAGTACATATAGCCGGTGAACGGTTGTTTGAACTGGAGAAAAAACCCTCGACACAAGCATTGTTAGCTAAGTTGCATCAATATCGCGGGCGCTTACCGGCCGATTTCAAGTTTGACCGTCTGGAAGCCAATGAAAACCGCTAAGCCGTTTTTCGATACCAATGTCTTGCTGTATTTGCTGTCCGAAGACACTCAAAAAGCGGATCGCGCTGAAGCCATCATTGCCTTGGGCGGGGTGATTAGCGTGCAGGTGTTGAATGAGTTTGCGTCGGTGGCTTCGCGTAAATTAAAGATGTCGTATACCGAAATCCGCGACAGCTTGTCGATTATCCGTAGCATTTGTGACACGCGGGCCTTAACAGTCGAAATTCACGAACAAGGCTTGGCGATTGCCGAACAATTTGGCTTTTCGCTTTACGACAGCCTGATTGTCAGCGCGGCGCTGGATGCCGGTTGCTCGGTGTTGTATTCGGAAGATATGCAGCATGCTCAGTTGATTGATTCGTTGCTTATTCATAATCCGTTTCTACCTGATTTTCCCAACTAAGGAGTCGTCAACATGGCCGCACATGTTATCCCAGTATAAAATTTTAATGGTCCGATAACTTCGGTTCGCAAAAACATACAACGCCTGATCAAACGGATTGAGATGAAGTTCCGATTCAAACAGGACAGCGAGACTTCCTTTCCTGAAGTCTATTGGCTGAGTGCACACATAGACAGAAGTAGAATGCGATCCAAAATGCATCACAGTGTCACCAGCCCTTGGATGAATGCTATGGCTTGCCTTGTGTCAGAGACCCTCTGACATTCAACCCCTTAGGAAGCTTAAAACTCAACGATAAAGGGGTAATCCCTTGTGGAGCTGACGGTTCCAATTTGTAAAAGAGCGGGACTCTATTCAGCCAATGGAGCCTCGTTTAGAATACTTGAGCTTTTGAATACGGGCGCTTTGACTTTGGCATTGTCAACCCCGTTGTTGTTTGAGTATGAGGATGTCTTAAAACGAAATCAGCAAATGTTGAATCTAAACAATAAGGAAATCGACAACATTTGCAGATTCTAACAGCATCAGAAGGTTTATTTTTTATGGCGCCCTTACCTTCCCGATGTAAAAGACGATTTGATTCTGGAACTAGCTGTCGCCGCTAAGGTTCCGAGCATTGTGACTCACAATATCAAAGACTTTATAGGTATTGAAAAATTTGGTGTCGAAGCCATCACCCAAAAAATATTACTTGAGAGGTTAGCATGAGCGCATTAAGTCTGAGACTGCCTGATTCCATTCATAGGCATATTAAAGAATTAGCACAAAAGGAAGGCGTATCCATCAATCAATTTATTGCCAGTGCGGTCGCCGAAAAGGTCTCGGCGATTGCCACCGAAGATTACTTGAAATCCCGGGCCGAACGCGCCAATCCCGATTCCTTCAGCGAAATTTTGGCCAGAGTACCCAAACGTCCGGCGCCACCCGAAGATATGCTGTGAGTTGTGATGCTCTATCAACGCATCACAATAGGCTCTGCGTCATAATCGAACCATTGCCCCGATAATCACCGGTACTGCGGTTCGAACTCATCCCAGGGAGCCAAACTAATAGGCTCGGACCCGTTCAAATTGGCTATGATCTGACTGTCGATTTTCGAATCATGCTGCACCCCACGCTTGCCAACCTTATTACCCCATGCGTCAGACCAATTCTTTCATCACCAAAACTGGGCGTTCATTTTTTAGACACTGTCCAGTTTTTCCACACCCTTAATCGCCCTCCCTCAACGATTCGGAGCACCGTAACAGGTTGTAATAAAAGTCATTTCTCATGAATAAAAAAATGGCACACATTTTGCTTTGAAGTATTCGAGACTGATGGCTGTTCGCAAATTCCAGCAAGTTCAAAACCACAGGAACAGCTCAAATAAAGCCTACATCTATCACTCTCTTTTTAGGCCATTGCCAAAAATAAATTGACCCGAATGGCAGAGGATTATGTTCGGCTACAAAGTTCGACAAGATATTTATGCAACGTCTTTAGCACAGCAGTAGATGGGTAAAAGACCAGTCAAGCGGGTCTATTTTTCGCAGTAAACGATCTTAAATCTAATAACAGAACAACCAGGAGTCACTATGGCTATAAGTACTGCTACAAAAGCCGCAACCGATGCGTTGGCCGCCAATCCTGCGCCCGTTAGCGTTGGGGCACAGGAGGTTCACAGATGGATGCAAAGCTTTACTTGGGATTTTGATAAAAATCGAACCAAATATTCGACTAAATACAAAATGGCCAACGATACCAAAGAGCAATTCAAGCTGATCGCTAAAGAATATGCCCGTATGGAATCGGTCAAAGACGAGCGTCAATTCGGTAGCTTGCAAGACGTGTTGACACGGGTAGACGCAGCCAACCGCGTTCACCCTAAATGGAATGAATCGATGAAAGTCATTTCCAACTTTCTGGAAGTGGGTGAATACAATGCGATCGCTGCAACCGGCATGTTGTGGGATTCCGCGACTGCACCCGAGCAAAAAAACGGCTACTTGGGTCAAGTGTTAGACGAAATTCGTCACACCAACCAGTGCGCTTACATCAACTATTACTTTGCTAAGCAAGGACAAGACGCCGCCGGTCATAACGATGCCCGTCGTACGCGTGCGATTGGTCCACTGTGGAAAGGTATGAAACGGGTGTTCTCGGACGGATTCATTTCCGGCGATGCGGTGGAATGTTCCATCAACCTGCAGTTGGTCGGTGAAGCCTGCTTTACCAACCCATTGATCGTAGCGGTGACCGAATGGGCATCTGCTAACGGTGACGAAATGACCCCAACGGTGTTCTTGTCCATCGAAACAGATGAGTTACGTCACATGGCCAACGGTTATCAAACCGTAGTATCCATCGCCAATGACGAAGCAGCTTCGAAATACCTTAACACCGATTTGAACAACGCCTTCTGGACCCAACAAAAATACTTCACACCGGTATTGGGCATGATGTTCGAGTACGGTAGTCATTTCAAAGTCGAGCCTTGGGTGAAAACCTGGAACCGTTGGGTTTACGAAGATTGGGGTGGTATCTGGATCGGTCGCCTGGGTAAATATGGCGTCGAGTCGCCACTCAGCTTGCGCGATGCTAAAAAAGACGCCTACTGGGCACATCATGATCTATTCCTGATTGCTTATGCCTTGTGGCCAACCGGCTTTTTCCGTTTGAGCCTGCCAACTGCTGAAGAAGCAGAATGGTATGAAGCCAACTACCCAGGCTGGTACGACATGTACGGCAAAGTCTATGACGAATGGCGTGCACGGGGTTGCGAAGATCCAAGCAGCGGCTTTTTACCTATCCAATGGTTTATTGAAAACAACCATCCGATCTATATTGACCGGGTTTCTCAAGTTCCGTTCTGCCCAAGTTACTGCAAAGGTGAAAGCACACTGCGTGTTCTGGAATACAACGGCAAAAAACATTCCTTCAGCGACCAATGGGGCGAAAGAATGTGGTTGTCAGAGCCCGAGCGCTATGAGTGCCAAAACATCTTCGAACAATATGAAGGTCGTGAATTGTCCGACGTGATTGCGGAAGGCTTTGGGGTGCGTAGCGATGGCAAAACCTTGATCAGTCAGCCACATACCAACAAAGACGGCAAGTTGTGGACATTGGATGACATCAAAAGGATTAACTGTGTGTTTTCCGATCCATTGAAAGCCCTGTAATCATTTCAACAATTGTTAAGGAAACATGCTTATGTCTATTGAAGTTAATGGTGGAAGACGCGGTTTAACCGACCCGGAAATTGCCGCAGTCATCATGGCTGCCGTGCCAGACAAGCCGCTGGAAACACAACGCAAAATGAACTATTTCATGAAGCCTCGCGGCAAGCGGATTAATGAATATGAAGTGTTGTGTTGCTACAGCCAGCCGACACCGGACTGGATTCCTGGTGGCTTGGACTGGGGTGACTGGACCCAAAAATTCCATGGTGGTCGACCATCCTGGAGTAACGAATCCACCGAAATGCGCAGCTCGGATTGGCTGGCGCACCGCGATCCAGCTTTCCGTTGGCATGCTCTATATGTTAAGGATAAAGCCGAAGAGTGGCGTTATACCGATCGTTTCCTAAAAGCCTATTCTGCTGACGGTCATGTGCGTTCGATCGACCCGGTCTGGCGTGATGAAGTATTGGGCGATTATTTGGGAGCATTTGGTTTTTACGAATACGGTTTATTCAATGCCCATTCCTCGGTGGTGCGTGATTGTCTGGGCGACACGTTGCGGATGAGCAGTGCCATGATTGGTTTGGATAAAGTCGATAACGCGCAGATGATTCAGGCAGAAAGAACCTTTTTGTCTAAATTGGTGCCTGGATTCCCTGAATCTACCGATATTCCAAAACAGGAGTGGACCAAAGGTTCTATCTTCAAAGGCGCCAGAGAATTGGTACAAGATATTTGGCAAGCGACTTATGACTGGAACGAAATTCTGTTCTCAGGTCATATGATCTGTGATCCAATCTTCGGCCAATTTGTGCGCAGGGAGTTCTTTATGCGCTTGTCGTCTTACTATGGAGACAATTTGACCCCGTTCTTTATCAATCAAATGCAGTTGTATTTCTCGCAAACCAAAGGCATTACCACCGACATGTTCCATACCTGTCTGGGGGCCGATGTGGAATTCGGTGATTACAACAACCGTTTGATGCGGGCTTGGGCAAATAAATGGCTACCTAGAACGGTCAATGCACTGAAAGATTTTATGGAGATCTATGCCACCATTCCGGAAATCAAAGGTGTTAGTGACAAACCAGCTATTGAAGTGGCTTTGGTGAGGGTATTTGACGATTGGAAACGCGATTTCGCCGATCCGATCAATTACAAAATGGATACCGCAGCACTCGTTAAAACCGTGTTAAGCGGACTTAAATAAGGAAATATCATGTCTAAAAGTTCAAATGCTTATAACGCAGGCATTATGCAAAAAACCGGCAAGGCCTTTGCCGATGAGTACTTTTCTGAAGATAACCAGGTCGTACATGAAAGTCATGAAGTGGTGCTGGTATTGAAAAAATCCGATGAACTCAACACCGTAGTTGAGGAGATTTTGCTGGGCTCGCATAAGGCGGACAACCCAACGCTGGTAGTCGAAGATCGCGCCGGATTCTGGTGGCTGAAAGCGACCGGTAAAATCGAAATTGACTGTGTCGAAGTCTCAGAGTTACTAGGCAAACAATACAGTGTTTATGACTTGCTGGTGGATGTGTCATCCACCATTGGTCGTGCTTACACACTGGGTGAAACCTTTACCATCACATCTGAATTGATGGGTCTTGATGTCAAACTGAAAGACTTTGCTGCAGCATAGGGGATAACAATGGCAAATATTCATGATAATCCTACCCGCAATGCCTGGATGACAAAAATTGCGACTCTGGACACAGTGGCAAAAGCTCATACCTTCTTGACCGATTTTCGTGCCAAACATATGAGTCCATTCAAAACCGATTGGACCCTGGAATTGGATGGACTTTGGATCGAGTTGAAAATTGAAGAGAAACTGGCGCTATTGAAAAACAAGGAATTCAATGACACCCAGTTACTCAACAATTGCACCTGTGGAGCCAATGCTCAGCAAGTGGCCAATGAAGTCATCGCCAATATGGAAGCTTGTAATGATATGTATGAAGCAGAACGTATCCATATCAACTTCAGGTTAGCCTGTAAGCCGCCTGTCATGCCCGTCAACGTGTTTCTGGATACGGAAAGACAATTGGGCACCAAGCTGATGGAGCTTCGCAACATTGACTACTACGCCTTGCCCTTAGAGGAATTGCGTCAGAAACGTGGTGTGAAAGTGATTACCTTACAGTAATCGTCCGGCAGAATTGCTGCTACCCAACTCTTTTATAGTATGCGGGAGAGACGGGGGTGGCATGTTGTGGATCGCCACGATGGATGCGTGGCGATTCCTTTTCAGCCTATAAACCGATCGTAAACAAAATACATGGTTCGCTTACCTCGTCGTGAGCACGCTGTTGTTTTTGCAAGCTACGATCACAACGAACCCTTTAAAAGAAACAGTATCATGGATTTTTTCTCAAATTTTAAGTCGGCTGTTACGCCCGATTTCCCGAGTGAAGCCGATAATCTAACCAAGTTATACGATATCGAACCCTATACCGCATTCAGCGAAGATCTTGAGTTTATGTATCGCTGGACCATCTACCGCAATGAAAAACTGGTGCAGGAAGGTTGTTCCTTAACACTGGATGCATCGAAGCGTGCGGTTGAGCATGTTCTGGCATTTTTCAGTGTTTCGGCCAAAAACCGATCATCAGGAGCATGACATGATCGGCCATCAAATTAAAATCATTACCCAAGAGGGTGAGTCCGTTTGTTTTGATTGTTTCGAAGATGAGGATGTCATCACTGCTGCCGTTCGGCAGGATATTTATTTGATGTCATCGTGCCGCGAAGGCGGTTGTGCGACTTGCAAAGGGTTTTGTGCTGAAGGTGACTATGTGTTGGGTAAATGCAGTTCCCAGGCTTTGCCATACGAAGAAGAAGAGGCTGGCGAAGTTCTGTTATGCCGATGCTACCCCACCAGTGATTTAGAGGTCGAAGTGCCTTATACCTACGACAGGATTTCGTTTTCACCCGAAGGCTTGGAGTTTGAAGCAGAAGTAGTCGAGTTGTCGCAAATCTCCATCAACGTGATGAAGCTTTGTCTGCACAGAACGGGTGATGATCAAACCATTAAATTCGATTCGGGGCAGTTTTTTGATCTGGAAATTCCCGGCACCACCATCACCCGATCTTACTCTCCGGCGAACACGGCCAATAAAACCGGCGATCTGGAATTTTTAATTCGAATTGTGGATGGCGGTAAATTTTCAGAGTATTTGAAAAATGACGCCAAACTGGGTCAACGATTACATGTCAAAGGTCCATCGGGTATTTTCGGTTTGAAAGAAAATGGTTTTACGCCACGCTATTTTGTCGCCGGCGGTACTGGGTTGGCACCGATCTTGTCAATGGTTCGACGGATGCAGGAATGGGATGAGCCGCAAAAGTGCATCATTTATTTTGGCGTTAACACGGAAGCAGAAATTTTCCACCTGGATGAATTGAATCAGTTGGCCGCGCAAATGCCGACATTGGAGCTGAGAAACTGCGTTTGGAAATGCTCTGACGACTGGCATTGTGAAAAAGGCAGCGTAGTGGATATCTTGCGCCGCGATCTGCAGGATACCGGTGCCAAGCCCGATTTATACCTATGCGGACCACCGGGCATGGTAGACGCCACTTTTGCGGTGTGCGCCGAAATGGGAATCCCTAAAGAACGTATCTATCTTGAGAAGTTCTTGCCTAGTGGGTCGCCCTAATTCCCAAACTAAATTGTAACGACTCTGCAGTCGAGTCAAAGCACAGTGCCCGTTTAAATCAAAACGGGCTTTTTTTCCATTGCCGAAAGAATTTTTACAGGCCCTTAGTAAAGAGAATCAAACCATGTCGCTCAATTGTTTAGTTTACGTAAGCCTGGCAACTCAAGAGATGTCAGACGAACATTTACAGTCTATGTTGAAAAAAGCCAGGGAGAAAAATAAAAGGTTAGATATCACCGGGATGTTGCTGTATCGGGATGGTTTTTTTATGCAGGCGCTTGAAGGCGAGCTTTCAGACATCGAAAACCTTTATCAAGTCATTTCTGAAGATAAGCGGCATAGCGGGTTGATTTTGATTTATAAAAAACCGATCAAGCAGCGGGGGTTTCCTGATTGGACCATGGGCTTTAACAAGATAGACGATACCGATCTTGGTTCCATTGAGGGTTATACCCACTTTTTAAAAAATCCCACGCCGGAATTTTTTATACAGCGGGCGAGTGAGGCGGAATCACTTTTAGATCAGTTTAAACACCAGCTTTTCTTTTAAATTTTAGACGTTAACGAAGTAGCCCTATTGAGGTCAATATGAAGATTGATGATATAGAGTTTCTTGCAGGCATGGCAAATCAACTGGATGAAACGATCAGAAACCTGGTGCTAGAAGAACAGGAAATTCTGGAAAAATTGGGCAATGATAGGGTTCAGGAATTAAGGGAATTCTGGAATCAGGAATTCACTGCCGAAGAAGAAGCGGACTTTAAACGCAGCTTGGATTATTGGGACAAAGTTCTGATCCGTACCTGGGCAAACTCAAAACGCGCCCATCAAACCCGCGCACAAGTTGGACAAACACTAATGAAATTAAATTCACAGTTATAGCTGAATGAGACATGCCCCTATGAGTAAACAAATTATTTACAACCCCGAAGCTCGGCAACGTCTATTACAAGGTATTAACGCCGTCGCTCAAGCCGCCAGTGTCACACTGGGCTGTGCCGGCCCGGCGGTGATGATTCAGCATCGAACCGACGGCATCATGCCCATCTTCACCCGGGATGGTGTGACTGTTGCCAACTCCATCGTTATGGAAGATCGTATCGCCGATTTGGGTGCACGTATGTTGCGAGATGTATCCGGTTCGGTGTCCCGCGAAGTGGGTGATGGCACCACCACGGCAATAGTCCTGGCCCAGAATCTGGCAAACGAAGCCTTAAAAAGCGTTGCGGCTGGGTTTCATCCTTTGCAATTACAAAAAGGCATGGATCTAGCTTTAACGCTCGTGGAGCAGCATCTGCAAAAAACCGCTGTCAGGGATATATCGGATGATTGGATAGAAAAAATCGCCTTGGTGGCAACCAAAGGAGAATCGGGTGTTGGAAAATTGTTGGCTCAAGCAATATCAGAACTCGGTGACAACGGCGCATTGACCTTTCAGCTTGGCAATGGGCGTGAAGATGAGCTGGAAATCGTCGAGGGCATACATTATGAACAGGGTTATTTATCACCCTACTTCATTACCGATAAAACCCGTGCTGAAGCGGTTCTGGAGCAACCTTACATACTGCTCTATGACAGAGAGATCAGCGATTTTATTGATTTGGTTCCTCTGTTGGAAGAAGTTGCAGCCGAAGGTCGCCCTTTACTCGTCATTGCTGAAGCAGTGAATGAAAAAGCTTTGACGGGTTTATTGCTCAATCACATCCGCGGCGTGTTTAAAGTAGTTGCCGTCAAGCCACCCGGTTTTGGTGATGGTCGAATCAATCGGCTATTGGATTTAGCCTTATTGACCGATGGACAGGCCATTTTGGAGGCGCATGCTATTAGTCTTGAAAATGTCAGGTTGACCCAACTTGGGCAGGCACAGCGAGCTGTGATTACCGAAGGCAGCACTACGATCATTGGAGCAGCTGGCACCCGTGAGCCCTTAGATGCGCGTATCCAGGCCTTACGCCAAGAGTTGGCAGTCGTTCGCTCACGAAAACCCGGCGATGGTTCACCCACCGGGAATTTACATGAAGCCGAAGAACTGGAAGAGCGTATCGCTCTGCTTTCAGCCAAAACAGGAACTTTTAGTGTTGGGGGGACGACAGATTTTGAAATCAAGGAACGCCTGGTGCGTATCGAAAATGCGTATCAGTCTGCCAAGGCAGCGCTGGAAGAAGGTGTGTTGCCAGGCGGTGGTGTTGGGTTATTTCGTAGTTTGACTGTATTGAATGAGGTGATTGCCATCAATGCTGAGCAGCAGCAGGGCATTGCCATTATCAAACAGGCACTGGTTGCTCCTTTGCGGCAATTATTGCGAAATAGCGGCCTTAACAGCGAAGAAGTCATGATGCGCTTATGCACTCAGTCTGATCCACAGTTTGCTTTTGATATGCAACATCAGTGCTACGGCCATTTTCTGGAAATTGGCATCATTGATCCCGTAAAAGTCATGCGTCTGGCATTACGCAACGCGGTGAGTGTGGTGGGAACCTTGATCACCAGCGACACGATCATCATGAACGTACCTGACTTATCGATCATGGCGGGTTATTCGCCCGAGTGGGCGGCGGCCACTCGCGAAGATCCAAGGCTATAGTTTTTTTCGTTCAAACCTCCTCTCTCAAACTCCCCATGCTCAGGGATCGTTTGCCCATTATTCAGCAATAGAATAGGGCGATGTGACGTTATGTCGCATTGCCTCTTTTTTTGAATTTGTTATCTTGAATACTTAAACGAAACCAAGCAGAACACAGCAGTAACTTGCTGTTTTTTAATATATTGTTTCGACCAAAAACCATTTAACACAATCAAGGTCAGAGGAAAAATGGATATTGCCTTTCAAATGCCCTTCAATGTCAAAACGATTCAGGATCTTTATACCCACAAGCAAACCCAGGATTTTGAAATTTATCGCCCGGTTCAGGCCTGGCAGTGGATGATACAAAGCCGGAGAGTCCCGGATCAAATAGACTGGGTTCGTCCGGAGGTTTACGATGCCTGGCGTCGTTGCCTGGATGATTATCAACTCCCACTTGGTAATCATGCCCAATGGGAACAGTTACCCTTTTCCAGACTAAGCAAACCGGGGGTGAATTCCAGCACTGAATTGTTAATCAACAGTCTGGATTTATTGAATCAGCAATTTCATATTTTTCTGAAAGGCAATGGCGTTGTCCTGATATTGGCAGGTGTTGATGGCAGCCTGTTGAAGGTGCTTGGCCAAAACCTTTTGCCCAGCAAAATCATCCGGAGTTTGTATGAAAAGAACAGTCTTTGGGGAGAAGCCGACATTGGCAATAACGGCGTAGGAACTGCGATAAAACTCAACAGACCGGTGGCGTTTCAGGGCATGGAACATTTTTCAAGCCTGCTACATCCTTTTACCACCATCGGATATCCCATTATGGGAGACGATGGCAATGTGCAGGCAGTTCTGGGTCTGATCAGCGATCGTCAGGAAAGCATGAACTCGCTGTTTGCCTTGTTGCATTTACTCTGTGTTCTGATCAATACCAATCTGCCGTTGACGCAAAGCACCCAAGCTCAAAGCCGGGTTCTGGAAAAAATCCCCTTCAAACTGGCACAAAAACCGCCCGAACAACATGAATCTGCCATATCTCCACAGTTACAGACCATGATCGATAAGGCCGTCAAACTGCAAAATCATAAAGTCCCCATTTTAATCACAGGCGAATCCGGTGTTGGCAAAGACCATTTCGTCAAACTGATCAAAAATGCTGGCCTGCGTTGTAACCAACCTTTGATCGCCATCAACTGTGCCTCAATACCGCGAGACCTGATTGAAAGCGAATTATTCGGCTACGAAACCGGCAGTTTTACCGGTGCAAGAAATGGCGGCAAGCCCGGCAAATTTCTATTGGCTGATAAAGGTATTTTATTTCTGGATGAAATCGGGGATATGAGTTTGGATTTACAATCCACCCTGCTTAGGGTACTGGAAACGTCTGAGTTTACCCCAATTGGCGCAAGCAGGGCCATAAGTGTCGATGTCCAAATCATCGCCGCCACCAACGTGCCACTAAAGGAAGCAGTTGAAGCCGGGCGTTTCCGCCGCGACTTGTATTACCGTCTGAATGGCGCACAGATTTATTTACCACCTTTACGGGAACGTGAAGACAGACATTCAATTATTCATCAAATCCTGCAGCGGGAACTGGCCAAACTGCCCAATCCCGAATCAATTCAGGTTTGCCCTGAAGTCATCACCTTGATCGAAAAGCACCCCTTTCCGGGAAATATCAGGCAATTGATCAACGTGATTCGCGCCACCATTTACACAGCGGGCGAAGGTTTGGTGACTTCAAGAGATTTGCCGCTGGATTTTATTCAGGAATTGGAAAACAATCCGACCAGCTTAACTACAAAACAGGAGCAACCAACGGAAATTTTTTGCATCCCCCAAGCTAAAAACATGAGTCTGGAAGATTGGGAAATCCACGGCATCAAATCCAGTTTGCAAGCTTGTTTCGGCAACATTTCTTTAGCAGCCAAACAACTCGGTATCACTCGAACCACCCTGTATAAAAAAATGGATCGTTTCGGCCTGGAGCGGATTGCAAATTTTAACAAATGAGATTTGACAACCAAATGGACAGCCTTAAATCTGCGCCAAATCGCCCCGGTCTTCCAGCCAGCTTTTTCGGTTGCCAGCGCGTTCGTCGATTTCGATGCCATACAGGTTGTAGGTGAGAATCTTCTCCGGTATCTCGGCAGGTTGGTAGCCTTCCTCTTCGTAAATGGCATAAAGCAGTTCAAAAGCATAAGTGAGCATGTGGCCGGAACCGCATGCGGGATCACAAATTTTTATCTCTTCCGGTTTGCTGATGTTCAGCAAGGCTCATCATATTCTGGAATTGCACAAAAAAAGCACGCTTACCCATTGGCCGGAAAAGATCAGTGTCATACAGCCGACCCAGCCATTCATTGCTCCTGTCATTAAACCTGAGGTCCTGACAGCCGTTCACGAAGCCTTGTTGGAAGAACAGGTGTTGAAGGTGGAATATCAATCGCTAAATGCCAAACCAGGTACCGCTAAAACACTCCGATTGCATCCATTAGGACTGGTGCAGCGTGGCAATATTGGATATCTGGCTGCTATGACTAACGACTACGAAGACGCCTACTTTTACGCCTTACATCGCATCCAATCCGCTGAAGTATTGCCGGACAAATCCCGTCTGAAACAAGATTTTGATCTGAATGAATTTGCAGCCACACAAGGTCACTTTGGTCCAGCAGCACCGATACAGCTAAAAGCCCGCATTTGTGATCAACTGGCACAGATACTGGAAGAATCCCCCATCAGTGACCGGCAATCCATCACCCCTAAAGGTGACAGCGGTTACCGCATCATAGAAGCTGATGTTCTAGAGACCTGGCAGCTTAGATGGTGGATATTGGAGGGAAGCGGACCGGATTGAAGTTTTGGAGCCGGTATCGTTGAGGGAAAATATTTTGTCTGCTTTAACTCAGGCCAATGAGCTTTATAGAAGTTAAAGTAATTGGCACTCAATTCTGCAAGCGGCCATTCACGATGTTCCCACAGATAGCAAAGATTTTTCATCCTATAAATGCGATCTGTAATTCATGTTTTCATGCAGAATACGGACGATATGAATCCTTGATGCCGTAACGCGGTAAAAAACTAAATGGTGGTTGATGTGGAATTGTCTGTAGCCATCACAAATATAATCACAAGCAAAACCCAGCTCTGGATTCTCCGCTATCAATTCAAATGCTGCATTCAGTTCATCAAAATAAACATCTGCCTGCGCCTCACCCCAGTTTTGGAACGTGTAAAGCCAGATGTTTTTTAAATCTTGCTTGGCAAGTGCCTGAATGTGGATTAAGTGCATTTCAGGGTAAACCAGCTTCTTTTTTAGCTTCCAGCTTGATCGATTCCATGCTTAGCTCACCCGCATCACCACTTTCTTCACCCTCAATGAGCGCATTGCGTAATGCTTGCAGTTTGGAATTGGCTTCTTTTTCTTCCAGCAATCGCAAAGAATCCCGCATAATTTCACTGACACTGGCATAGCGCCCACTTTTGAGCAGTGATTCAATCAAAGTATTCCAGTGCTCGCCGAGACTAACGGTTTGAGTTCTTGCCTGTGCCATGTCTACCTCCTAGTCAGCTTTCAATAGCGGTGTAAGATATATTCTTACAACCACTAACGCAAACTAATTCTTACAAGATCCCCATTCCCGGGGCTTTTATCACCCAAGCCCTAACCTTCCTGGGCCTGTTTTCCACCTGCACCACCCTCTTGCTCTGCACCAACCTCTTGGCCGGTCGTCATCTACCTGGTTGCCGGCCAGATCATGCAAATAATCTAATCCTTTTTAACCCCAATCATAGGCATTCACCATGATATTGATCAAACAATCCGAGGATATTCCCACTGTAACCCAATCCGACATTCTGGCTTTAATTAAACTACGTTCTCGACAGCTTGGACCTGAGTTCTTCGGGATCCTGGTGGAACCCGGGGACACGGTGTCTTCACTGGAAGCGGCTTCCGGCTGCCCCATCCTGTCCAATCCTCTCAACGATGCTGTCTACGGCGATGAAGACTTCGTGCCGATGTCTGAATGGATCGAAGACCACGGCTGTTGCTACGAGATGGTGTTCATCCTTTCCGACGATGATGCGGGGACGGCTTTGTTTATCCCTAAGTCTTCGGATATAAACCCGGTGCTGCTGTCTTTGTGTGCCGAGTTCTGTGTTCAAATCGATTCCGATCTTTAAAGCCCCTCACCCTATCAGTTAGCTTGTCAGTTAGCTTTTTGACTGATTCTGATACCCCACCTTCAGCAGTACCCCACAGTTAACCCCTTTACTTAACCCACTAACCATTGGCCGTTGTCTGGCCAAGGCTTAACCACGTCAGGAGAAAACCGATGTCTGTATATCCCTTAGTTGCCTCTATGCTGGAAAACCTGAGTACCGATCTGCGTGAGGAGTTTGAAGAACGGGCCGCCATATAGACTGAAAAATGGCAAACCGATAGGCATCACCAGCACCCTGTTTGTCCATTTTATTTGGTTAAAATACGATCAATGTATGATAATTATCATACTTTCTTTGCAGGGAAATCTTTATGTCCATGTTACGTAAAACCATCACGATCACCGACCAAATGGAAAACTGGGTCAAACAACAAATCGACTCAGGTCGCTATGGCAATGACAGTGAGTATTTCCGAGATCTGATTCGTCGTGATCAGGAAAGACTTGATGCCGAAATCAAATTACGCAGTCTTTTAGACGAAGCAGAAGCCAGTGGCTTGAGTAAACACACAGTCAGCGACATCTGGAATAGAGTCAAAAAAACCAATGGCTAAGTAATTCTCACCCAATTGGCAGAACAAGATGTAGAAAATATCGCGCAATACACTCTTGAGAAATTTGGTTTACAGCAAGCTGAAAAATATATCCTTGGCTTACATCAGGCCCTCGACACCCTCATTGAATACCCAACCATGGGCAGTAGCCAGCATCACATCAATATTAATAGTCGTCGATATGTATATCGATCCCATTCGATTTACTAGGCTCCTCAGAACGACAACATTGTCATTTTCAGAATCTTGGGCCCCGGTGAAGACCCTCTAAGCCAATTACAGTCTTCTTATGAGAGCCATTGAACGCTATTGATGCAGGCTTAAAACAAAATCGTTAGTTCTTCGTTGAAGGTAATCACTAAACTGTACCGCAGTGATTCGCTGACTCTGATTATTGAGGCAAATCTGCTCCTTGCCCGCCCCTGAGTTGTCGGGGTTCCTCGATATGGGACAACCCGACGAAACCTGAAAACAATTGTTTTTTGACTGATCGCCTGTCTGTATGCCTATTCCCATTTATCATTCGGTGAGTAAGCGATCTATAGACAGCGTCTATCTCAGCCAATCGAGAGGAGCGAAAATAGTGTCCACTTATAACGAGGTGGACACCTATGAAGGAGCACAACACGCGACTATCGCGCCCATTAATCGTCAGGC
>Ga0194120_10004713_pt1 | contig 20744 bp, 13 predicted proteins | sample TA2MahCa65mmetaG_FD_148642 | JGI IMG/M metagenome (GOLD analysis project Ga0194120, IMG submission 148642) | Freshwater microbial communities from Lake Tanganyika, Tanzania - TA2015019 Mahale Deep Cast 65m | ecosystem: Environmental > Aquatic > Freshwater > Lake | place: Tanzania: Lake... | reverse complement strand
GGGCGCGCGGGGTGCGCGCCCGACGGGTGGTGGCGTGGTCGCGGCGCGGCGCTGGATTGGGGTTTTCGAGGAGGCCGGGAGTCCTGTCAGCCGGCTTCGCCGGCAGGGGCAGGCACAGGGACAGGCGCAGGGACAGGCCCAGGGGCAGGCGCAGGCACAGGCGCAGGGACAGGCGCAGGGACAGGCACAGGGACAGGGACAGGGACAGGGACAGGCACAGGCACAGGCGCAGGCAAAGGCGCAGGGACAGGCACAGGCACAGGCGCAGGCAAAGGCACAGGAACAGGGACAGGCACAGGCGCTGGCCCATGCACGGGCGCAAGCCCCGGCCAAAGGCAGCAGTTGCCCGGCGCCACCGACTCTGCGCACAATCGCCCGGCCCGCCGTGCGGGCAAGACGGGAGCACCGCCATGACCGATGTCCGCCGCTGGGCCCTGGTGACCGGCGCCTCTTCTGGCCTGGGCGCCGACTACGCCCGCCAACTCGCAGAGCGCGGTTGGAACCTCGTGCTGACCGCCCGCCGCCGCGACCGGCTCGACGCGCTGGCCGACGAGATCGGGCGCACACACCGCGCCGAGGTCGTGGTGGTGGACGGCGACCTGGGCGACGCCGGCTTTCGCGACCGGTTGGTGCAGGAGGCTACCGCCGGCCGCAAGCTGCACATGGTCGTGAACAACGCCGGCTTTGGCTGGCAGGGCGATTTCCTGGACACGGCGTGGTCGCGCTGGTCGGCCATGTTGACCCTGAACATCGTGGCCCTGACGGACCTGTCGTGGCGTCTGGGTGCGCATATGCGCGACCACGGCGAGGCGGCCCACCTGGTCAACGTCGCCAGCATCGGCGCGTGGCAGCCGGTGCCGACCTTTGCCGTCTATGCCGCGACCAAGTCGTACGTGCGCGATTTCTCGGAGGCCATCGCCTTCGAGTTGGGCGGCCGGGCCCTGCGCGTGACCTGCGTGTGTCCCGGCGGCACCGCGACCGAGTTCATGGATCAGGCGGGCATCAAGCTGAGCAAGCTGTCGGCGCTGAGCCTGCAGACCAGCCCGGCCGTGGTGCGCGAGTCGCTGGACGCAGTGCTGGGAGGCCGCCGCCTGATCGTGACAGGGTGGCTGAACAAGTTGATGACCTTCGGCACGCGCTTTGCCCCGCGGTGGCTGGCGGCGCGGCTGGCGGCGCTGTCGATGAAGCCGGCGGCGTAGGTCACGTGGTTCACAGGGGCGCCCCTTGGGCGATAGTGGGGCTGAACGCACTGCTGGTCGCCTGCGAAGGCTGGTGGTGGGCCACCCCCGGGTCGCTGGTGCCCGCGCAGTTGTTGGTCGCCCACGCGGCGCTGTGCGCATGGGCCGCTGTCGCGTGGACTGCGGATCAGCCGGTCCTGCGCATGGCAGCGCTGGTGGCCCTCGCCACGTCGATCAGCCTCAAGTCGCCGCGCATCGACGCCTTGGCGCTGGGGGCGCTGCTGGGGGCGCTTGCTGCGTGGCGGTTGACGCGGCTTGAGGGGCCCCGCGCGTCGTCGCGTCCCGCATTGCCCGCCCACGGCATGGTGGGACCATTGGCCGCGCTTGGGCTTGCCGCGCTCGCGGCGATGGCCAGCCAACTGCTGTTCGAGGGCGCACCCCACATTGCCGACTCGGCAGCCCAGTGGTTCCACGGGCGCATCCTGGCGGGCGGCGCGCTGGCCGCACCCTTGCCGGCGACGCCCGCGGCCTTTGCCCAGCAATACGTGATCGCCGACGGGCAGGTGCAGCGCTGGTATTCGCTGTATCCGCCCGGCCACATCGCGGCCCTCGCCTTGGGCTGGAAACTGGGTGCCCCGTGGCTGGTCAACCCGGTGCTCGGAGGTCTGGCCGTTGTGGTATTTGACCGAGCTGCGCGGAACCACCTTGGCGCGAACGGGTGGGCGGCGGGCGCGACGTTGGGGTTGGCCGTTTCGCCGTTCGTGGTCTACATGTCAGCCGAGGCGATGAACCACAGCAGCGCGCTTGCGGCCGCGTGTCTGCTGCTCTATGCCGGACAGCGCCTGCATGGCGAACCCTTGGCAGGCCGGTGGTGGCTGGTCGCTGGCGCAGCGGGGACCTGGTGCGGCCTGACGCGCCCGGTGACGGCAGTGGCGCTCAGTGTGCCGGTACTGGGCAGCGCGCTGTGGCACGGCCGACACACGCCGGGTGCCGTACGCCGCGCACTGCGGGCGCTGCTGCCAGCGTTGTGTGGATTGGCCATCTTGGTCACCTGGCACGCCGGGACCACCGGCGACCCATGGGTCTCGGGCTACGCGCGCTTTTTCGCCACCGCTGGGCCGCCGGTCGCCGAGACCGGCATCCGCGCCGTGTGGACGCGCCTCGCCCAGGCCACCGACAACGCCGCCGCGTTCAACGTGTGGGCGCTGGGCTGGCCGGCGCCGGCCCTGGGGCTGGCTTGGCTCGGCGCGCGGCGGGCAGGCGCAACGCCGTTTGATCGCGCGCTGGGCCTGTCGATCCTGTCGCTGGCGGCCGTCCACGCGCCGTACTTCTACCAGGACCTCTGCTTTGGGCCGCGCTTTTGGTTCGAGGCGACGCCGGCGGCCCTGTTGCTTGCGGTGGGTGGGGTGCGCCACCTCGCGGAGCATGCGCGGCCTGGCTTCGGACGCTGGGTCCTGCCGGCAATGCTGGCGTGTGCGGTGGCGACGGACTGCGCGCTGGCCGTCACCCTGTATGCGCGGCCAGACTGGTGGGGACCGTGGTCGAGCGCGGCGGCGGGGGCGGTCGCGGGACCTGGGAACACACGCACGGTGGTGTTGGTAGAGGACGAGGCCGAGTGGCGCGCAGTGGCCTGGCGCAATGACCCCTGGCTGCGCCAGGGACCGGTGTTCGCGCGGGTCCGGCGCGGAGAAACTTGGCCCACGGACCAGTTTGCTGGGTGGCGAATCGTTCGGGCCGGCGCGCCACGCCAAGGACTGCTGTGGTAGCATCGGCCTATGCGCCCGGTTGGCGCCCGGCCCGCCAATGTCCCGCCCGCCCTTCCTTGCAGTGGCGCTGCTGCTCGCGCTCCCGACGTCGGCCTGCACGGACCCCGCCGCCGTCGCCAACGACACGGTCATCGGCGCCGATGTCGCCATGGCGGACACCACGGACGCCGGGACTGCCGGCACCGACATCGCCAGCGGAAGCGAAGCCGGCGCGACCGACGCCGCAGCCGCCGACGCCGCACCTTCAGACACAGCGCAGCCGCAGTGCCAATCGGCCGCGGACTGCCCCCTGCCGGGCCCGTGCCAGGTCGCGGCATGCACCCCCTCGGGCACCTGCGCCTATGCACCCAAGGCCGACGCCACCCCGTGCAACGACGGCAATGCGTGCACCACCGGCGACCTGTGCGCGGCGGGCACCTGCGCCGGCCCCGCCAAGCTCGATTGTAACGACGACAATCCGTGCACAGCGGAGAACTGCAACCCCTACGGCGGCTGCGTGTTCCTCGCGGTCGCGGCGAGCGCGGCATGCGACGACGGCGATGCGTGCACGGTGGGCGACGCCTGCGCATCGGGCAATTGCCAGCCCGGCGTCGCCATCTGTCAGTGCCAGACCAACGGCGACTGCGGCAAGTACGAGGACGGCAACCTCTGCAACGGCAACCTGTATTGCGACAAGTCGACGGGGCCGCCGTACACCTGCAAGCTCAACCCGGCGACGGTGGTGGTGTGCCCGACCACAAACGACTCGGCGTGCCAGAAGAACGTGTGCGTGCCCGCCACCGCCCAGTGCAAGCTGCAACTCGCGCCCGCCAACACCCCGTGCGACGACGGTGTGTCGTGCACCACCGGCGATTTCTGCGAGCAGGGCTTGTGCGTGCCGGGCGCGAACACCTGCTTTTGCAAGCAAGACAGCGACTGCGCTGCGTCCGAGGACGGCAACCTGTGCAACGGCACGCTGTTCTGCAACAAGGCGACGGCACAGTGCCAGGTCAACCCGGTGACAGTGGTGTCGTGCCAGACCGTGGACGACACCGCGTGCACCAAGAACCAGTGCAACCCAAAGGACGGCAAATGCCACCTGCTGCCGATCGCCGACGGCAAGCCCTGCGACGACGGCAACGCGTGCACGCCCAACGAGGCCTGTGCGGCCGGCAACTGCACCAGCCCGGTCAACACCTGCGAATGTGAAAAAGACGCCGACTGCGGCAAGAAGGACGACGGCAATCCGTGCAACGGCACACTGTACTGCGACGTCGTCGCCAAGAACTGCAAGACCAATCCGGCGACGGTCGTGTCGTGCAACACCGGCGATGACCCACCCTGCCTTGCCGACACCTGTGACGTCAAGACCGGCAAGTGCGCGCTTGTGACCCTGCCCAAGGACGGTACGGCCTGCGACGACGGCAACGCATGCACGGCACAAAGCGCGTGCGGCGGTGGCCAGTGCCTCGGCGGCGCCAACCTGTGCGAATGCCAAAAAGACGCCGACTGCGCAGCCAAGGAGGACGGCAACGTGTGCAACGGGACGCTCTATTGCAACCCGGCGTCGAAAAAGTGCGAGGTGAACCCAGCGACGGTAGTGGCGTGCAGCGCGACCTTCGACGAGCCATGCCTGACCAACCAGTGCGACCCCAAGACCGGCGGGTGCGGCATGAAGCCGGCGCACCAGGGCAACCAGTGCGACGACGGCAGCGTGTGCTCGGGCGGCGGCTGGTGCGTGCTCGGCGCCTGCGTCGTGACCACCAAGACCGCCTGCGAGTGCGTGCAAGACGCCGACTGCGCCAAGCTCGAAGACGGCGACCTGTGCAACGGCACGCTGTATTGCGACAAGTCCGCCAAGCAACCGATGTGCAAGCTCAACCCCAGCACGGTCGTCGTGTGCAAGACCGTGGACGACACCGCATGCAGCAAGGCGCAGTGCGTGCCCAAGACCGGCGCCTGCGCGCTCGCCCCGGTCAACGGCCCCTGCGACGACGGCAAGGTGTGCACCAGCCCCGACGCGTGCAGCAACGGTGCGTGCGCGGGGCTGGCCAAGGCCTGCGACGATGGGATTGCCTGCACGGCCGACACCTGCCAGGAGCCGTTCGGCTGCGTTGCCCCGCCCGGCGCTGCGACGGCATGCGACGACGCCAACCCCTGCACCCAGGACCAGTGCACGACAAAGGGCTGCGCCCACGCCCCCGTGCCCGGGCCGTGCGACGATGGCAACGCGTGCACCAGCCAAGACGCGTGCGGCACCGGCAAGTGCGCAGGCACCGTCAGCGGCTGCGACGACGGCAATCCCTGCACGGTCGATGTGTGCGACGCGGCAAAGGGCTGCCTGAGCGCTCCGACCACCGCCCCCTGCAGCGACGGCAACGCTTGCACCAAAGGCGACGCCTGCGACAAGGGCAAATGCGCGGGATCCCCACAGGGGTGCGACGACGCCAACCCGTGCACCGACGACGGCTGCGACCCCAAGGTCGGCTGCACCGCCACCCCCAACACGGCACCGTGCGACGACAATAGCGCGTGCACAGCCAAAGACGTCTGCAAGGCCGGGGCCTGCGGCGGCGCCACCGGTGCGTGCGACGACGGCAACCCATGCACCGACGACGCTTGTGTCGCGGGGAAATGCGCACACCCCAACAACCAGGCCGAGTGCAGCGACGGCAACGCGTGCACCCAAGGCGACCTGTGCGCGCTGGGGGCCTGTACGCCAGGCAAGAAGCTCGACTGCAACGACAGCAATGCGTGTACGGCCGACAGCTGCGACGCCAAGACAGGCTGCATCCAGGCCGCGGCAGCCGGAGCGTGCGACGACGCCAACGCGTGCACGGTCAACGACGCCTGCGCCAACGGGCTGTGTGTGGGCGCCAAGAAAGCGTGCGACGACGCCAACCCGTGCACGACCGACAACTGCGACGCCAAGGCGGGCTGCCAGGTTGCGGCCAATGCCGCGCCGTGCAGCGACGACAACCCCTGCACCCTGGGCGACGCGTGCACGGCCAGCGCGTGCGCCCCGGGCAAGCCCAAAGACTGCGGGGACAACAACGCCTGCACCACCGATAGCTGTGTGCCGAGCACCGGCCAGTGCCAGAACTTGGACCAGTCGGCCAAGCTCTGCAACGACGCCAACCCCTGCACCGATGACCCGTGCCACGCCTTGCTCGGCTGCGGCCACGTCAACAACACCGGTGCGTGCAGCGACGGCAATCCATGCACCACCGGCGACGGCTGCCTCGGCGGCAATTGCGCGACCAGCGGAGCCCTGACGTGCGACGACGCCAATGCCTGCACGGACGATGCCTGTGACCCCAAGGCAGGTGGCTGCACATTCGCGCCCAACACCAAGCCTTGCGACGACCAACTCGGCTGCACCCAAGGCGACGCGTGCGCGGCCGGCAAGTGCGCGGGAATCTTGAGCTGCGACGACAAGAACGCCTGCACCGATGACGCCTGCGACTTCAAGTCAGCCAAGTGCGCCTACACCGCGAATACGGCATCGTGCGACGACGGCAACCCGTGCTCCCAAGGCGACACTTGCAAGACCGGGACCTGCACGCCGACCGGACTCAAGAACTGCGACGACGGCAACGCGTGCACCGACGACGCCTGCGACAGCAAAGTGGGGTGTTTTGCCTACGCCAACAAGGCGCCGTGCAGCACCGGCGGTTGCAAGGTCGACGACACCTGCGCCGACAAGTCGTGCAAGGCGGGCACCACCGACCGGCTGGGCGAATGGCGGGTGAACGTCCCCGTCAATGGCTATTCGCACTTCGAGGCGCGCGGCGTGCTGCCGATCGGCGACGACTGGATCGTGTACGGCTCGGCATCGACCACCGAGTCGTCGGCGGTGCCGGGCTTGGGCGACGCCTGGATCGCCCGGACCACGCAAATGGGCAAGGTGGTCTGGCAACTTGCGGGCGGCCAGGTGTCGGCCACGGTGTCACAGTCGGTCATCGGTCGTGTGATCCTGGCGCCGGGCGGCGACCTGCTGGCCTTTGGTGGCTCGGGCGGGGGCCACGGCGCCATGACCCGGATCAGCAGCGGTGGCAAAGCGCTGGAGGGCGCGTTTTTCAACTTCAGCACCAACGCGATGACCTACGGCGACACGGTGGAGCGACCGGGCGCCAAGGACCTCGTGTCGCTTTGCAGCGCTGGCGCGGCCGCAGGGATGGTCCTGCACGATCCGAAGACAGGCCTCGAAGTGGGGGAGGCGACCTACGACAGCAAGGGTGCGCCTGCCGGTTTCCGCTCCGCGGCGGTCGGCGCGGACGGGGCCTCGTTGGTGGTGGTGGGTTGGTCCAAGGAGTCGGGTACGCTCGGCGGCACCGATGGCCTCGTCGCCTTCTACGGTCCCGACCTGGCCAAGCCGCCCGTCAAGTTGCTCCGCTTCGGCACCACAGGCGACGACGAACTGCGTGCGGTGGCGCGCGCGCCCGACGGCGGTTGGGTGGTGACCGGCTTCCGGCAGAGTTCCGGGTCCAACGGCAAGGACGTTTGGTGGCTGCGCATGCGTCCAGAGGGCACGGTGGTGTACGACAAGACCTACGCCAGCTATGCAGACGACTTCGGCCTCGGGGTGTTGGTGCAGGCCGACAGTTCGGTACTGGTGGTCGGTGCGATCGGCAGCGGCAACTATGCCGGCCAGGATGCCGCCCTGTTGCGCCTCGACCTCAACGGCGGCTACACACAACCCTACGCCACAGGCGGCGGCAAGCAGAACGAGTTCCTGCACCGGGTGCTGACCCTGCCCAACGGCGACGTCCTCGCGGCCGGCCGGGCCCCGGTCACCTTTGGCACCAACCAGGCCGCCCTGCTGGTGCGTGCGACCGCGTACATGCACACCACGTGCGTGGGCGCCGGCATCTGTGCCAGCAAGCCGATGGCGGTCTGCGCCAAGGCGCCAATCGGCTGCAACCTGATGTACTGCTACCAATCAGGCAGCGGCTGCACGCCGAGTTGGACCCAGGGCGCCCCGTGCGACGACGGCGACGCGTGCACCCTGACCGACAGCTGCCTGGGCGACAGCGTGACGTGCAAGGGGACGGCGCCTCCTCAGGCGTGCGACGACAAGAACCCCTGCACCTTCGACACCTGCGACAAGCAACTGGGCTGCCAGAACGCCAACGTGAGCGACGGCGTCGTGTGCGGGACTGGCAAGAGCTGCAAGGCGGGGGTCTGCCAATAGGCGCCAGGGAGTGGTTTGCTCCATCACTTCTTGAGCCCGTTTGCTTGCTCGGTGGGTTGCAAGCTCGCGTCTCTTCAACTGACTCGCCGGGGCACCGAGCGTTGTGGCGATCGCGTCTCTGTTGCTCAGGCCGCACCACGGGTGCCGGAACTCGCGGCATCGGTCACGGGTTTGTCGCGCCTGCCAGCCGTCGGCCGCGGCGTGCCAGGTCGAAGCGGCAGCCAGGGTCGCGCCCTGCCCCCACCGTCGCGTCCATGCCCATGCAGACGTGCAACCCGCTGGCAATGTTGAGAAGATCTGGAGTTTTTTCGTGCCCGCGCTATGCTCGACCTCCAGCGGCGCTTTTGCCGCCCGGTCGAGTGCGGAGGCAGGAAGCGGCATGCAAAGCGACACCTTGCTGGGCGGAGCCGTGCTTCTCGTGGACGACGACCCTCCCAACCTCGACGTGCTCAAGGCGTTCCTCGAAGGCGACTACACCGTGCTGGAAGCCCAGAGCGGCGACGCGGCGCTGGCGCTGATCGACCACCCGGACCTCGACGTCATCGTCACCGACCAGCGCATGCCAGGGCTCACCGGCATCGAACTTCTGGCCGCGGCGCGGCAGCGGCGACCCGACGTGGCGGGCATCGTGCTCACGGCGTACACCGACACGCCCGCGCTGATCGCGGCGATCAACCAGGCGCAGGCGTTCCGGTTTCTGCGCAAGCCGTGGCGCGCCGAAGATGTGGTGGAGGCCATCGCCCAGGCCCGCCTCCATGTGCAGCAGACCCGCACCATCGCCCACCTGATCCGCACGCTCGAGGCCCGCAACGGCGAACTGCAAGCCACCGTGAGCGAATTGCGCCACGCACGCCAGGAACTTGTGCGCGCCGAGCGTGCTGCCGCAGTCGGGCAACTGGCCGCCGGCCTGGCCCACGACCTGCGCGAGGCCATCAGTGGGCTTTTGCTCGTCGAGGACGAGGTGCTGGCCAGTCCGCTTGGCCAGACACTGGGCGACACCGTGCGCGTCGGCGTGGCCGGTATCCGCAACCTCGCCGACGCGGTAGATGCCATCGCCCGACACGCCGGTGGCGCCGAGTCGGCGCGGACCCACGGCTATTGCAGCGCGGCGCGCGTGGCCACCCAGGCGGTGGCGGCGTTGGGACTCGATCCTGCGCTGCGCAATCGATCCGTGAGCGCCGAGTTGCCACGGCACAGTGACGTGACGCTGCGCGCCGATCAGCCGCAGCTGGTGCACGCGGTCGCCAATCTGGTGCGGTATGCCGCGCACGGCGCACCCCGAGGGCAGCCCATCGTGGTGCAGTTGACGCGCGCCGACCCGGCAATGGCCGCGTTTTCGGTGGGCGTGGCCGACCTGCCGGCGGACCACCCGGCGATTTCGGGCCAGTGGCAGGTCCCGGACCCTGCGGCCACCCGGCGCGACGAGGTGGCCCTGTACCTCGCACACGTCGTTGCAGAAAACCACGGAGGCAGCCTGGAGATCGAGCGCCGGTCCGGAGGCGGCACGCGGATGGTGCTTCGCATCCCACTGGCCGCGCAGTCGGAGGCCGCATGACCGCGGTGCGCTCCTACGAGGAGCTCGAGGGAGCCCGAGACCGCGAAGTGTTCTTTCGCGCTCCGCGCTACCGGTCCGACGCGTTCACGGCGCTGCAGGTCGGCATCACCGTCTGGGACGCCCACGGCCGCAGCCACGCGTGCGAGTTGCTCGACGTCTCGACCGGTGGCGTCGCAGTGTCCGCGCCGGGGTTGGAGGGGCTGGCGGTTGGCGCGCTGCTGCCGCGGTTGCACCTGTCGTTCGACCAGGTCGCGGCCTACGAGGGCGCTGCGCGCGTCGCGTCGAGCCGGACCGACGGTACCCGGCGCATTCTCGGCCTGTCGTTGGTCGACGGGCCGATGAACCTCGACGATGTGCTGCAACTGCGCGACGTCAAGAACTGGTCTGCCGTGGGCAACGTGGGTTCGCTGGCGACCCGGCCGTGGCAGGTCGCGGGGTACACCGAACTCAAGGCCATGGTGGCCGAGGTGCGGTTGCTGCTGGACGAGGCGCAGGTCCAATACGCGCAGATGGAGCGCGAGTTGCCCTGGCAAGTCGTCCACGGTGAGACGGCGACGCCGGCGCGGGCGCAACTGGTCGAGCGGGTGCGGCAGGAGTTCGTACAGCCGTGGCTGCGCGCCATCTATGCGTGCGACGCGGCCCTGCGGCAGAGCGGCTGGCCCGACGACCCGACGGCCGCCGACGGCGCCAACCGGATGCGCGAGTTCTCGCTGCGGTTGCTGCAACCGGCGTTCCTGCAAGGGCCGATCGTGCACCGCGCCGCCACCAAGCCGCTCGGCTACCCGGGCGACTATGGCGTGATGCGCATGGTGTATGAGCAGCCGTTCGAGGGACCCACGCTGTTCGCCAAGGCCATGCATCAGTGCGGCTGGTCGATGGCGTGCACCCAGGCGGTCCGCAACCGCAAGGATCTGCTGCGGGACAAGCTGGCAGAACGCCTGGCAGAAAAGCGTGCGCGCGGCCAGCCCTTGCGGGTCGTGTCGGTCGCCGCGGGCCCGGCCCAGGAGGTGTACGAACTGCTGCGCGACCACACGCTCCCCACCGACCGCGTTGCGCTGACGCTTTTCGAGCAGGACCGTGAGGCGCTGACCTACGCGCACCGGCGCATGCAGCGCGTAGCCGACCCGCGGACCCTGCCCGATGTCAAGGTCGCGCTCCTGCAAGACTCGATACGCCGGCTGCTGCACGACCCGACCTTGTTCGCGCAGCATGGACCGTTCGACGTCATCCTGTGCGCCGGCCTTTTCGACTACCTGCCCGACGCCACCGCGGTCCGCCTGCAGCGGCAGTTGTACGCGTTGCTGGAGGCGGGCGGCGAACTGTACGTCGGCAACCTGGTGCCCGAGAACCCGTGCCGCTGGATGCTTGAACACCACCTGGACTGGCGCATGATCCATCGTTCGCGCGAGGGCATGTGCGCGCTTGCGGCCGAAGCGTGCCCACAAGCCAGCCTGCGCATTGAAGAAGAACCCGAGCGCTGCAACCCATTCGTGGTCCTGCGTCGCCCGTGACCACGGACCTGGACGCTGCAGGGGTCGCCCGGTTCGACGCCACCGTCGCCGCTCGCAACCAGCGGAGCGCGGTGGCTGCAGCGGGCTTGACGCTGGTCCTGGACGTCGTGTTCGTCGTCGTCGACCGGGTGCTGACCCAGGATGCTGCGCAGTTGACACTGCTCTTGGCCGACCGGGCGGCGATGGCGGCGGCGGCGGTGGTGCTGTTTGCCGTTGTCCGACGGCCGTTTTTCGCACGGCACTCGGCGGTGGCGACGGCCGGATACATGGCATGGTTGTCGCTGTGCCTCGCGGTGATGACCACGGCGCTTGGGGGCTTTTCGTCGGCGTATTACGCGGGCATGAACCTGGTGACGTTGGCCGCCGGTCTGCTTTTCATGTGGCCGGCATGGCTGGCCGCCGCGACGCATCTGCTCAGCGTCGCGTTCTATCTTGGCGCCAATGTGTGGCATTTCGCGCCAGGGCAGGCCGAGGACGCCGTGACCCACGGGTTCTTCTTGGGCGCCACCGCGGTCATCGCCACTGTGGGTCAGCGACTGGCGTGGCGGCGCGACCGGCAGCAGGTGGCCGCGCAGGTGGCAATCGAGTCGGCCAACGCGCGACTGGCTGACGCGCACGCCGAACTGCGGCGGCTCGACGCCTTCAAGACCGTGTTCTTTGCCAACATGACCCATGAACTCAAGACGCCGCTGGCCATGGTGCTGTCGCCGCTCGAGTTGCTCATCAACGGCGAACTGGGTGCCGTGTCGGACCAGCAGCGCGCCACCATGCGGTCGATGTTGCGCAGCGGCTTCAAGCTGCTGGCGTTGATCGAGGACCTGCTCGACCTCGCGCGCGCCGACCAGGCGGGCCTGACCCTGCACGTGGCCGAGCACGACCTCGGCGACACGCTGCGTCAACTCGTCCAGCAGGTCGAGGTGTTGGCGCAACGCAAGGACATCTCGCTCGAGTTGGTCGCACCGGACGAGCCGCTGCCCCTGTGGTTCGACCCCGACCGTCTGGAACGGGTGTGGATCAATCTGCTGTCGAACGCGCTCAAGTTCACGCCCACGGCCGGGCGGGTGGTGGTGCGCATCGAGGCTGTGGATGGCGGCGCCGTGGTGACTGTGCGCGACTCGGGCCCAGGCTTTCCGCCCGAATTGGCTGAGCAGCTTTTCGACCGCTTTTTCCAGGTCGACATGGGGGGCACCCGCCAACACGGCGGCGCTGGGATCGGCTTGGCGCTCGCACGTCACTTCGTCGAGTTGCACGGCGGCCACATCGCGGCCCACTGCGAGGTCGGCCAAGGCGCGACGTTCACCGTGAGGCTGCGCGGCGGGCACGGGCACTTTCCGGCGGGTGCGCTGGCGCCGGCCAAGACGCGGCCGTTGGCGACCAGTGTGCGCGCCGGTGAGCGCGCCACCGACAGCGTCGAGTTGGAGGCGCGCAGCAACTACCGCTTGCTCGCCGTGGCCGAAGCCACCGAGCGCCGCATCGTCGAACGCGACGCCGACGAGGACACCCGCCAGTGGTCCGTTCTGGTGGTCGACGATACGCCGGACATCATCCGCACCGTCCACCTGGCTTTGCGGCAACATTTCAAAGTGTTCGCCGCGCACAATGGCAGCCAGGGCCTTCAACAGGCGCGCGAACGGCGGCCGAGCCTGATCGTGACCGACCTGATGATGCCTGGCATCGACGGCCTCGAACTGGTGCGCCAGTTGCGCGCCGACCCGGTGCTGCGCCATACGCCGGTCATCATGTTGACGGCCAAGGGCGAGGTCGACGACAAGGTCGCCGGTCTGGAGGCCGGCGTCAACGCGTGGCTGACCAAGCCGTTTTCGCCGCGCGAGTTGCTGTCGACCGCGCGCGCCCTGCTCGAAGGCCAGCAGAGCCAGGCCGAACTTCTGCTGCACCACCGCATGGACAGCGTCGAGACACTGGCAGGCGGCATCGCCCACGAGATCAACAACCCCCTGAACTACATTGCCAACTCGGTGCAGCGCATCGCCTTGGACATGGGCATGGTGGCGCAAATCGTCGCGGCGTCTGAGGGTCGGGCGCTGGGCGCGGAGGATGCGAAGCGGCTGGCGACCCTGCACGCCCGTGTGGACAAGATGGCGGTCACCGCCCAGGCCGGACTGCGACGCATCGGCCATACCGTGGACCTGCTCGGCCGCTACAGCCGCGAGGGCATGGCGCGCACCGTGCGGCAACACGACATGTGGCAAGCGGCGCGCGATGTCGTGGCCATGGTGCAGCCGGCGATTGCGCGACCGGTAGCCGTCGACGTCGAACTGCCCGGAGCGGCGTGGGTCCTGTGCGTGCCCGAGGAGCTGCACCAAGCTTTGACCAACCTCGTGCAGAACGCCATCGAGGCCGCCCCCGATGATGGCGGACGGGTGGCTGTGACCGGCCGCATCGACGGCGACCGCGTCCGCCTGACGGTGGCCGACAACGGCGCGGGCATCGCCGAGGCCGACCGCGCGCGGATTTTCCAGCCCTTTTTCACCACCAAGGGACCAGGCCGCGGCATGGGCATGGGCCTGACGATTGCGCGGCGCGTGGTGCTTTTGCTGGGCGGCGAAATTGCCGTGCACGATGCGCCGGGTGGCGGCGCGGCGTTCGAGGTGACGGTGCCCCGGGCGCCGGGCCACTGCTGAACCGAATCCGACCACGCCGGAGGTCGCCGCGCGACCCGCCCATGGAAGGCAGGAATCGCGACGCGCGGGAGGCGGCGTCACCGGGAAATTGTCTCATGTGTCAAATGCTTGCCGTTGATTGCCCGCGCGGTTCACGGCCTTTGCCCCTGCGGCGCTGCCGGCCAACGCCAAGTCGTGCACGCTGTCGTTCACCTACTACGCCCAGATTGCGGCGGCGGACGACGGCAACTGCGCCAATGACACCCTCAAGGTCATGGCCAGCGTCAACGGCGCCGCCCCGGTGGCCTTGGCCGGCGACCCCTGCAGCGCAAAGACCGCCAGCAGCAACCCGATGGGCTGGAGCCAGCAGCCGGCCAGCAAAAAGATGAGCTACGACATGACCGCGCTCGTCGGAAAAAACGTCGGTATCTCCCTGGTCTGGGCCAACAACGCCACACAGAACAATGGCCTTGGCGCCATCGTCGACAACGTGCTGCTGACGGCCGGCCGGCCGAAGGGGGGCTTAGCCATAGGCTCGAATCGGCTGAGTTTGCGCGTTTCACTGGATGGTGGCGGGATTCGGGGGCTGTTCACAGCTCCACCTCCACGTTGCAGACCTCGGTTGCCCTGATGCCTGCGCAGTGACAACGTCACGGGGCCTACGCAAACGGTCCCCGCACCGCCCCGCACGCATGGCCTTTGCATCGTGGAGGGTCTACGCAGCGTGCGGCACGCATGCCTTTTGCACGGGAGAGGGTCTACGCAGCGTTCGGCACACCTCCCTTTTGCACGGGAGAGGGTCTCCGCAGCGTTCCGCAGCGTGCCGTCACAGATGGGCGAAGGGGTTGAAGCTCGGCTGTTCACAGCAAGGGCCAATGACCGCGCGCTCAAGCGCCACGCGGCGTGATTGCCAACGTGGTCATGGCTGCGGGTGCGGATTTCGCCGTATTTGTGCGGTTTTGGGGGGCCGGCAACACTTCCACTTGCGAACGGTGCGTGGTTCGCAGCCGACCCGCGCGGCGACCATCGGCGTCGAGAGCCCATCGGCGGCCGCCAGGACGATGCGGGCCAGCTCTACGAGGCCGTGCGGTGCAACAGAACTCGCCGCAAGCGCCTCCAGTTCGGGGCGCACCGCGGACGGAATCACGAGGGGCAATGGAGGTGGGCCGGATCTACGCATCCCCCAAGGATCGCACGGGATCTCGGTGGTGTCGATCCCGGATCGAACTTGGGGTTTGTAGTACTAGCGGGCAAGCCCAAGCGCGACCCGTACGAGTGGGTAGAAGGAATTGTAGTCCAACCCAAACTGAAGGCCACCGGTCACTACGATTTCCAATCCAAAACCAAAGGGCAAGTCATAGATGCTGCGGTGCACCGTTGATATCTCCAATCCCCAATACCGGCGAAAGTCAGGAAGTGCATTGTTCATGGCAACTTGGTCGTACTCCTGGGCATCGCGTCTGAGCCCAACACGAACCACCTGCCAATCGAAACGCCATCTAGCACTTGGCCCACGTGGAATCAGCCAACTGCGGCCGAAGAGAAGGTGGTACGATCGAGCGTACTGATTCTTGCTGGCAGTCATGGCTGCACCGGTCACCACAAAGCCCTTTGGTAGGTACACGGCGGCGACATAGCCATTGTGCTGAGGAGTCGACGTGGCGAACGCAAGCCGCAGCGAGACGCACGAATGGCTTCCCGGCGTCCAACCAGATGACGGATTCTCACCCTCATCGGAGAATGCGCACCTAGGTTGAAGGCACACTAGCGCAACCGCGCATGCAAGCGCAACGCTAGTCGCCCAAGTCTTCATGCCTCGCATAAAGGTACCCCCAGGTCGAGTCTTCGAAATCCGCCTCAGCGAGGGCGACTATGCGCAACTCCCGGCGCCGTAGCAAGGGCTGTTGCGCGGGTGCCCGAAAAAAACCCTGGGTCGGGAACGGTGTGCGGCATGCCCGTTGACGACAACACGCGAACGTTGGCACCATCGCCCCGCCCCGCCCCGCCCCGCCCCGCCCCGCCCGAGATCCGGCGATTTCGGCCGTGATCGCGGCGATCGCGGTTTTCGGTTCGCCGGGTCCCACTGCGCGCAACCGGCGTGGATCGTTTCATTCTCGGCCACGGCGCGGCCGTTGAACCATTCGAACGCGAGCTATGCCATAGGCTCGAATCAGCGGAGTTTGCGCGTTTCACTGGATGGAGGCGGGATTCGGGGGCTGTTCACAGAGAGAGTCACTTCGCTTGGGTCAAATCAGCCACACCCGCGCGCAAGCGAAACTGTTGCTCGACCTCAACCAGGACCACATCGGCCTCGGACATTGCACTCAGCGCAGCAAGCTCCGTCATGTGGCCGATTCCGGGGTAGCGAACGGCAACCGCAAGTGGCGTCAGTTTTGCCGCCGGCATGGCCAAGGTCGGCAGCACGATGCCAGCCTCCGCCAGTTGCCGCAGCGTGACGTCGAGAGCGTGCGTCTTTTCCGGCCGAACGCCAGCGGCGACCAACAACCCCTTGAGCGCCTTTTCGGCGCACTGCTGCGAGAGCCAGCACGCCAGGTCGAACAATCCATGCGGCACGACCAGCCCCGCAGCAAGCCGGTCATCCCGCGCCCGCCGCAGCCAATCCCGCACTTCATCGTCAACCGCCAACATCGTGCAGCACCAGCCCTTGCGACAATGCCTCGCCGACAACGCCAGACCGCCACGCTCCGTAGGCGGCACATTCGGCTGGGGTCACCACTACCACGTCGCGCGCCACCGGCACGTCGCGGGTGGCCCATTGCGCGCGAAACAGCCGCTCGTGTAGGGGCGCCTCGGTGTCGGCGACGACCAGCAGGTCGAAATCGCTGCCGGGATGTCCTTGGCCGAGCGCCCGCGAGCCAAACCAAACTACGCGCAGCGCTGCGAATTCGGCAACCAATCGCTGCATCAGTGCCTTGGCCGTTTGCAGGTCATCGGGGTTGGGCATTGGCGGCGCTCGGCCGCGGGTGGTCGCGGCGGTGGGCATGGTAGCGCGGAAACGCGGCGTGGGCCACATCGCCAAGAAGCAGCGGCCCTGACGCTTTCTGACAGGAACATCGGCCCCGTGCGAACCCCCTGGGGCTCCCAGGGGCGCAACCCCACGTGGTTGCCGCGAACTGGGGGCTGGCCTGGCGCAGGAACCGCCGGAAAAGAGCGCTGACGGCCGGCCGGCCGAAGGGGGGCTAAGCCATTGGCTTGAAATCGGCGGAGTTTGCGCGTTTCACTGGGAATAGACGGGATTCGGAGGCTGTTCACAGGCGCACCCTAAACCCGCGCGGCGGCTGCGTCAACGCTTGGTGGAGGGGGCGGAATGCTGCCAGGGTGCGCCGCGACGTGCAGTACGGGTACTTCCCGTTGCACCAGGGTGGCGTGGGCTTGGGGTTTGATTTGTTGCATGCCGGGTCTGGATCGCGGCAGCAGTCGCTGACGTGCTGCCATACGAGCACGCCGTCGAAGTACGGCTTATTGCACACGAGACCGTCCGTGATCTTGAGACAGGACATCTTGCCCAGTTCCGCGGCCGTGCACGGACAATCTTCGGCTTGCGGCAGGGTGCAGTCAGGGTACTTCTTCGCGTCCTGAACGCTGGGCGCGTCGATGGACGCGTCTGTGTCGGCCGCGACCGCTGGCTCGGCATCCGGTGCGGGCTCTACGTCCGCTCCGGCGTCGGAACTGTCTGCGGTGGGCACAGTGGACACGGCGATGGCCTGGGCCCCCAACCCCGAGCAATACCTGGCCGACGTGCTGCTGCGCATCGACGACCACCCGGCGAGTCGGGCCGAAGAGCTGCTGCCGCAGAACTGGCGCGACCCAGCTGTGGCGGGGCCCGGGTCTCCTTGCGCCCATCGCAGCTCGCGGCTATGCTCAGGGGACGGGCAAACAACGTCGCTGCGAGGCAGTACGCATGAGCGAAAACACAGACCGCCGCATCGCCCGCGCTGCCGCTGCACCGGCGCGCCCCTCCGGCGTTGCAACGACGGCAATGCCAAGAATTTCTCCGAGCCGCGCCGCCTTGGGCCGGACCTCGCCGAACCGCGTGCAGCCGCATCCGCGCGACGACAGCAGCGGTGGGTTCGCCGTTCCGGAGGCCCCCAGCGCCGTGCGCCGCATCGTGCGACCGCCGAGCGGCCCGACCCGACGGAGCACCGGCGTGCGACCGTCGAGCTTGCAGGTCGCGGTGCGGTGCGACGAGCGCGAATTCGCGGCCGTGTGCATGGAGTTGGGGCCACATGGCGGGTTGATGGCGTGCGGCGAACCCCTCGAGGTCGGGGCACGAGCGGCGATGACGGCCCGCGCCAGCGAGTCGAGTCTTGCCGAGGTGTGCCTCGTCGCATGTGTCGTCGACGCTCGCCACGGCGGGGCGCCTGGCGGCAGCCTGTACGGCGTCGATTGGTTGAGCGCGACGAGTTCGGCGGGCCCCAAGCTCCTGCACGCCTTCCTGCGACAGACCCTGGACTTGGATGTCGACCATTCGGCCATCACCAGCATCGGCGGCTTTGCAGTGTTCCGTTTCTGGTCCGCCGACGCGCGACTCAGCCCGAGCGGGCGGCGCCTGTCGGACCGACCGCGGCGTTTGACCAGTTCCGACGCCATTGCGAAGGCCAACCTGGCCGCTACCGCGGCCGCGAACGCCCATCCCGAGACCACGGAGCCGGTAACGCCGCGCTCGGCTCACGCTGTCGCCTGGCACGCCGACTGGCCCGCAGACGTGCCGGCCGAGTTGTCGTATCGCTACACCGACCTGCGGCGCCTCGGGGCCGGCGGCTATGGCGTCGTGTACGAGGCGTGGGACGACCTGCTCGACCGCGACGTGGCGCTCAAGTTCATGCACCCCGGGCTGGACGGCGAGGGCTTTCGGCGCCAGTTCTTGCGCGAGGTGCGCCTGACCGTCGGTCTCGCGCACCCGCACATCGTGCGCATCTACGATGCTGGCAAGCTCGGCGAGACGCTGTACTTCGCCATGGAGTCGATCGCCGGCCGGACGCTGACCGAACATTTGCGACCCGGTGGCATGGAGTTGCCGTTCGTCGCCCGCGTCGTCGCCCAACTGGCGAGCGCCCTAGACTACGTGCACAGCCGCGGCATCGTCCACTACGACGTCAAGCCCGACAACGTGTTGGTCGAGCGCAACGGCAATGTGCAGCTTTTCGATTTCGGACTGGCCCGCCAGAAGAGCGAGAAGCGAAGCGAGCGGTCGGTCATCCTCGGCACGCCGCAGTACATGGCGCCAGAGCAGCCCAACGCAAGGGAACCGGACGGTCGCACGGACCAGTACAGCCTCGCGGTGGTCGCCTACGAGCTATTGACCGGTCGGCTGCCGTTTGTCCACGGTAACCTGTTCGTGGCCCATGCCCTGGAACCGGTGCCCGACCCGCGGGCCTTGCGCCTCGATCTGCCGCCCAACTGCGTGCCGGTCCTGATGCGCGGGCTCGCCAAGCGCATGACGGAGCGCTTTGACACCTGCCACCTGTTCGCACGCGCGCTGGCGACAGGCCTCGGCATGGCGCGCAGTAGGTAGGCATCGGCCATGAGTCTGACTCAACATCTGCTGTGCGACGATTGCGGCTGGGTCTGGGGCCCGGTCGGCGTGCAGCCGTGGGTGCCCGACGGGCCGTCGCAGCAGTGGCTGCTGTGCCGCGCGTGCAATCAACCCCAAGCCCAGGTGCTCGACATCGGCGAACCGGCCCTGTGCGTCCACTGCGTCTCCGACGACATCGGGCCGTTGGACCACTGCCCCGCATGCGCCGGGCGCGATTTGCGGTGGATTTGACTGGGTTGCCAGGGGCGTAGGTTTGGCCGTGCCTTCTCCGTGGCGTTGGCGCCCGCGGCGTGGCACCCACCCGTCGGACGCCTGCACCGGCGCTCCATGGAGGTCTCGATGAATCGCGCCCTGTTTGCTCTGACGCTGACGACGGCTTTGGCCGCAAGCCCCACGCTGGCAAGCCCCAACCGCCCATGGAAGCAGCAAGGCTCTGACGACACCATCGCCAGGCGGTTCGCACCACTCAAAGGGATGCGGCGGATCGACGTCTCGGCCGGCGGTTTCGGCGAATTCCTGCGCGGACTGCCGCTGCTGCCCGTGGGCAGCAGGGTCAAGCTGTTCAATGGCCAGGACAAGCCCAATCAGTCCGTGCACGAGGCGGTGGTCGACATCGACGTCGGTGGCCGAGACTTGCAGCAATGCGCCGACGCCGTGATGCGCCTGTACGGCGAGTGGGCGTGGAGTCGGCAGCGCGCCAACGCGATGTGTTTTCGCGCCGCCAGTGGCAAGAACATGTGTTTCGGCGGCGGCACCTACCCGACCTTCCGGTCGTGGATGAATCAAGTGTTCACCTACGCCAACACGGGATCGCTTCGCGCGCAGATGCGCAAGGTCGAAGACCCGCTGCATGCCATGCCCGGAGATGTGTACATCGTCGGCGCCAGTGGCGGCATGCCGTTTGGCCATGCGGTGTTGGTCGTCGACGCGGCGGACGACGCACGCGGGCAGCGACACCTGTTGCTGGCGCAGAGCTACATGCCGGCCCAGAGCATCCACGTGCTCAAGAACGTCGATCACCCCGAGTTGGGCGCCTGGTTCGGGGCACGCGCCGACGGCGGGATGCGCACGCCGCAGTGGCTGTTCGGGCCGGGATCGCTGTACCGGTTTGCGGGCGGGAGTTAGGGCCAGGAAATGATTTACTCAATCATTTCTTGGGCCCGTTTGCTTGCTCAGTGGGTCGCCAGCTCGCGGACCAAAGGTCCGACTCGCGGCTCCGTCCTGATGTGAGAGTGATCGACTTATTATTTTCCAGTCCCTTAGGGCCCGGAAATGATTTACTCAATCATTTCTTGGGCCCGTTTGCTTGCTCAGTGGGTCGCCAGCTCGCGGACCAAGGGTCCGACTCGCGGCTCCGTCCTGATGTGAGAGTGATCGACTTAT